>JACCDN010155419.1_pt1 | contig 82030 bp, 67 predicted proteins | sample 7441691 | NCBI WGS metagenome assembly JACCDN01 (sample SAMN15323439, study PRJNA562643) | freshwater metagenome | isolation source: river surface water | place: USA:Blue River Watershed | collected 2017-08-16
CAGAAATCAACGAAGTGATTCGAATTTTGACTAGGAATGACAAGGGTTTCGAAAGTACGGATAAAAAAAAAGCTGTCAAATTTGACAGCTTTTCCGTAAAAGTACCCAGAGTGGGAATCGAACCCACACACCGAAGTACACGAGTTTGAGTCGTGCGCGTCTACCAATTCCGCCATCTAGGCATAAAATTGAATTTCTTCAAATTTGTGAGTGCAAATGTAAATAAAAATATTTCATTTTTAAAAAAAATAGTTAAAAATATCCTTTCAGAGTTCAATTTTATTTATAAATTTGCAGCTCGGTAAAACGACACACAACTAACTAACTACACCCGAGGCATTTATATTTGTTTTGAAATACAACTCAAAATAAGTTGAAAGCATCGGTTAAAACAACAAATTAAAATGCAGCACCAAGAACCAGAAGCAAAAATATTTGCTTGTTCGCAAAGTGTTTATTTAGCTGAAAAGATTGCTGAAAAGTATGGCATTCCGCTAGGTAAGGTTACGTTCTCAACTTATAGTGATGGTGAATTTCAGCCTTCTTACGAAGAGTCAATTAGAGGTTTACGCGTTTTTATAGTATGCTCTACCTTTCCAACCGCTGATAATTTGATGGAACTATTGCTTATGATTGACGCGGCTAAAAGAGCTTCGGCAAGACATATTACAGCAGTAATTCCTTATTTTGGATGGGCAAGACAAGATAGAAAAGACAAGCCAAGAGTGCCGATTGGAGCTAAACTTGTTGCCAATTTACTAGATGCAGCAGGGGCCACTCGAATCATGACCATGGATTTACACGCTGATCAAATTCAAGGATTTTTTGAAAAGCCAGTTGATCATTTGTTTGCGTCTACTATATTTTTACCTTATGTGAAAAGTTTAAATTTAGAAAATTTAACGATCGCATCGCCAGACATGGGAGGTTCTAAGAGAGCCTATGCCTATTCTAAATTTTTAGAATCAGACGTGGTAATTTGTTACAAACAAAGAAAAGTAGCAAATGTAATTGATACAATGGAACTAATTGGAGAGGTTAAAGGAAGAAATGTGATTCTGGTGGATGATATGATTGACACAGGAGGAACACTTGCCAAAGCAGCCGATCTAATGATAGAAAAAGGTGCGTTAAGCGTAAGAGCTATTTGCACTCACCCTATTTTATCTGGTGAAGCTTATGAAAAAATTGAAAATTCTAAATTAGTTGAATTAATCGTAACCGATTCAATTCCGTTGAAAAAAGAATCAAATAAAATAAAAGTAGTGAGTTGTGCGCCACTTTTTGCAGAAGTAATGCACATGGTGCAACACAACAATTCCATTAGTGGAAAATTTTTAATGTAATTATTGGCAATTGGCCTTAAGTCATAGGCTTGAGCAAAAACCCATAGTACATGTAGCATACGGCCCAAAGCTTCATGCTTAAAATAGAATTATTAACAATTATATATATTTACAATGAAATCAATTTCGATTAAAGGATCAGAAAGAGAAAGCGTAGGCAAAAAGGCAACGAAGGCCGTACGTGATGCTGGAATGGTTCCTTGCGTAATTTACGGAGGAAATCAACCAGTACATTTTACAGCAGAAAGCAAAGCTTTCAAAGGATTGGTGTATACTCCAAATGCGCACACAGTTGCGATTGATTTGGCTGGAACAACATACAATGCTATTTTACAAGACATTCAATTTCACCCAGTATCTGATGCTATTTTACACATCGACTTCTTTCAATTAAACGATGACAAAGAAATCGTGATGGAAGTTCCTGTTAAAATAGTTGGAACTTCTCCAGGGGTACTTTTAGGAGGTGTTTTGAACTTAAACCAACGTCGTTTAAAAGTAAAAGCATTACCAAAAAACCTTCCTGATTTTGTAGAAGCTAATATCTCTGAACTTCAAATGGGTAACAAATTGTATGTAACTAAAATTGCTACAAACAATTTCAAATTAATGCACCCAGACAACACTGTAGTTTGTCAAGTGAAGATTTCACGTGCTGCGATGAAAGCAGCTCAAGAAGCAGCAAAAGCAGAAAAAGGAGCAAAAAAGAAAAAATAATCTTTTTAGAAATTTTTCAAAAAAGCACCAGACAACTGGTGCTTTTTTTATGCGCTTGAATTAATACTTCTACAAATTTGTTACCTTTGTTAGGATGAATTGGATCATAAAATTATTCACAAAAGAAAAAACTGAAAATACCCCTCCAATGAAAAAATTTCTCATCGTGGGCCTAGGTAATATTGGCGCCGAATATGTAAACACCCGACATAATATTGGTTTCAAGATTTTGGACCATTTTGCCAAAAAAGAAGGAGTAACATTTCAAACTGGAAAGTTGGGCGACCTGGCCGAATACAAAGTCAAAGGAAGAACACTTTTATTACTTAAACCAAACACCTACATGAATTTGAGTGGAAAAGCAGTGAAATATTGGATGGAGAAAGAAAAAATAGAAAAAGAAAACGTCCTGATCATTACCGATGACTTAAACATTGCGTTCGGAACCATTCGAATCAAAACCAAAGGATCGGATGGTGGTCATAACGGCCTTAAAAACATACAATTATTACTCAATTCGACAGAATATCCGCGTTTTCGTTTTGGCATTAGTGATGAGTTTAAAAAAGGAAAGCAAGTAGACTATGTGCTTGGCGATTGGAATGAGGATGAAAAAACAAAACTGATAGAGCGTTTGGATCTCAGTTCAGAAATCATCTCCTCCTTTGCTTTAGCCGGTTTAAACACCACTATGAACACCTACAACGGGAAGTAATCCATAAAAAAAGCCTTCAAATATTTGAAGGCTTTTTTTATGGATTACTGTGATATTAATTAACTATTACTTTTTTAGTTATTTTTCTATTACCAGTTTCAAGAGTCATTAAGTAAACACCCGTTTGCACATCGTTTAATTGAATATTTTCGTCAAACAATCCATTATTAACGTATGTTTTACTAAAAATTTGTCTTCCTCTCATATCGTGCACACCAACTTGAATATTATCCGATGAGTTAGATGTGAATTGAACTGTAAAGCTTCCATTGTTTGGGTTTGGATAAATAGCAAAATCATTTATTTCAAATTCATCTTTTGAAAGCGTAATAGATTGGGTACAAATTTCTATTGCCCACGCATCTAGTGTTCCATCATCACCAACAAAACCATCATACACTCTTAAATTCCATATCCCTTGAGGATTTTGACCATTAAAAACATCCAAACTTTCTCCAGATGCTACGGTTTGTTGCGTAGCTCCTCCCGCAGCACAATTCAAAGCTCCTCCCGAAGTTTTTATTTTTAAATTTAATGTTCCGCTATTTTGACCGCAGAAACGATTATAAGCTTTTACAAAAGTTGCTGGATTTGACGGACTGCTTATATCAGTAATAACATCTGACAGATAAGTATGAGTAATAGTATTAAAAACTGCTACAGAACTAATACTTCCAGTTATTGGTACATTAACAGTACCTATTTGATTGGCAGGAAATCCTGCAGCAGTAACAATAGGTAAAGAAGTTCCATTATATGTATTACATGCATTAATCACTGTATAACCAACAGAAAATACTGGCGAAATATTAAAGAAGATGTTAGCACTTGCTTTTACCATAAATCTACAAAAAGGAGCTGCTACTCCTGCAGGTAAAGTAACTGATTGTGAACCATCGTTTGGTGTATTACTTAATAATGGCGTCCATGTTACACCATTATCAGCAGAAAAAGATATATTCACATTTGTCGCGCCAGAAATAGTGTTATGACCATTAACACCAGTTGCGCCTGTCCAACTAACTGTTTGCGTTGAACCAACAGGATAACTGATATTAGCCCCCATTGTTACAGTTAATGCAGATTTTGTTACAACTGTTACTACAGCATCCGCAAAATTAGTTTGACCTTGACCTTGAACATTATCTCTTGCTGTCAATCTAAAATTTAACGTTCTTTCAACAGAACTTAATGCTTCTGCGGTCAAATCTAAACCAGGTGTTGTTGTGTTTCCAGCTAAAATTGATGACATTTTTGGAAAATAACGTATAGGACTTGAAGAATCCTGATAATTAACCCAGTTAGGACCCGTAGTTTTTGTTGCTGAAGCTGTACTATTAGCTCCTGAAGTAGTACTACTTGCATTATCATTTTGTTCCCATGTATATGTAATTGCTCCAGATCCACCAGCATCAGTAGCAGAACCTGTCAACACAAAAGGAGTACTTTTAGGAATTGTAAAGTTACCTCCAGCATTTACAACTGGAGCAGAATGTGAAATTGCAACAGAAGTTTGACATGATTTAGTAGCCATATTTGTTTGTATTTGATCAATATTGGCGGCATGAAAGACATCAATAGAATGCAAATGGGTATCGTATGGTGTTATTCCAGCATAACCCATTACAGTCACACCTGAACCTACCTCAACATTAACACCTGTTCCTTCAATTGAATTTGAAAAAGAATGATTTGCTCCAAATTGATGACCGATTTCATGAGCCACAAAATCAATATCAAAATTATCTCCAACTGGCGAAGTGCTAGTAGTATATCCGCTTCCTTTATAAATATCTGGTGACACTCCATCTCCATCAACATCTGTCAATACATTACTACAAACACATCCTATACAACCTGCATTTCCATTATTCCCAACATTACCCATTAAGTGCCCTACATCGTAGTTTGCATTACCAACAACTGAATTTAAAGTAGTCGCTAATTCACTATTGTAATTTGTATCATCTGGTCCGTAAGGATCGGTTGTAGAACCATCATATATAATTGTCATATTATTTATCAAATTCATATGGATAGCTAAATCCGTTTCAAACACACCGTTTACACGAGTCAATGTAGTATTAATAGCTGCTAATGCACTCGTTTTTGGAGTAGCCAATGACAATAATGAATGGTGAAAAGTAGTATATTCAGGAGTAACCGACATAGCTAATCTAAAAATTAACAATTGAGGATTACTAGATCTTGAAACAATATTTACTTTATCACTTAAATCGTTAATTAATTTTTGTTCAGTTGGAGTAGAACAAGTAAAAGAATTTTTGCCTTTTACTCTATCTGAACTGTAAACTACATGAATCTTTCCGTCGGCAGAATACGGCTCCATGTATTCTGTAGGTTTATCTGCTCTTGAAATCATTGTGTTAATCCCACTTGGATTTATTGACAATCTTAATCTTGCATACTTATCATCAATACCTTGACCAACATATGAACGAATTTCAGGAAATTGAGCTTGCAAATCTGGCGCGAAATTTGAAGCTTCAAAAATACTAAAACTCTCTAATTTACCTTCCGAGTTTGGTAAAGAAATAATTGTATTTGATTTTTTTGCGGCAAATCTATCTGACGCTGTATTAAGTACTTGCTTTAATACATTTAAATCCAATTCCATTAATTGAAAAACTTGAGGAAAGGATTCTCTTTGTGCTGAAATAGCAACTTTAACATTTTGTCCTTTGTAATTTGACCATGCTTTTTCTGTTTGTGAGTAACCTAAATTGGTAATTACAAGTGAAAAAACTAATAGTAGTAAAGTTTTTTTCATTTTTTGTTTTTAGTTTGATTAATAAACAAAAATATTAAAAAAAAAGTATCTCAATGAATAAACTTGTTTTTTTTTTAATTTAATTTCGTTTATTCTATTTAGAATTTATCTTTGCTACAACATTATATATAATGAAAACCTATTCTTCCATATCCGAATTTTCTACTTCTAAAAAAACCGTTGTCACCATCGGTACCTTTGACGGGGTTCATATGGGGCATCGAAAAATACTAGATAAAGTAATCACGGAAGCAGATCTAAGAAACGAAGAAAGTGTTGTTCTCACTTTTTACCCGCATCCAAGATTTATTTTAAATGAAAATTCAGATTTAAAACTGCTGAATACAATCGAAGAAAAAACCGAATTACTTTCCAAAACAGGTCTTGATGCATTGATTATCCATCCATTTAGTAAAGAATTTGCCAATTTAAGTGCCGAAGAATTTGTTAAAAACATATTGGTAGACCAACTTCACATCAGCAAAATTATCATTGGTTATGATCATAAATTTGGGAAAAACAGAACCGCTGACATTCACGATCTAATTCAATTTGGTGCAAAATACAATTTTGAAGTAGAACAAATCACAGCACAAGAATTGGATGAGATTGCTGTAAGTTCTACAAAAATAAGAATTGCATTAGGAGAAGGAAATATTACCCTAGCAAATAACTACCTTGGGTACCCCTATTCTCTTTCTGGCAAAGTAATTCATGGGAATCAAATCGGAAGAACCATCGGATTTCCAACAGCCAATATTCAAATGGCAGACACCTTCAAACTCATTCCAAAAAAAGGGGTGTATGTTGTACGTTGCCTAATCAAGGATCAACTTGTAAAAGGCGTCATGAACATTGGAAACCGACCAACTGTAGACGGCACCTCGCTATCTATAGAGGTGCATCTTCTCGATTTTGACGCAACCCTATATGGTTTTGAAATAAGCGTTTATTTACTTGATTTTATTAGAAAGGAACAGAAATTTGAGAATTTAGAAGCACTAACATCTCAAATTGAAGACGATAAAAAGAAAGCCATCCTGTTTCTTAAAAATACGTAGTAGTAAAAGATTGTTTCTTTTACAGGAATTAACTACTTTTGAATCCACATAAAAAGAACGTATGAGCATCACAAAACACAATTGGACCAAAGAAGAAATCATTGCAATTTACAACAAACCCTTAATGGATTTATTGTATGAAGCAGCTTCCATACATAGAGAAAAACACGACCCCAATGTGGTTCAAGTTTCAACACTATTGTCTATCAAAACTGGTGGATGCCCTGAAGATTGCGGTTATTGCCCACAAGCAGCAAGATACCATACTGAAATAGAAGGAAACGATCTTATGACTGTGAGTCATGTAAAAGCACAAGCACTTCGTGCCAAAGCTGGTGGATCTTCTAGAGTATGCATGGGAGCAGCTTGGCGAAACGTAAAAGACGGTCCCGAGTTTGACCAAGTTCTTGAAATGGTTCGTACCATCAACAAACTGGACATGGAAGTATGTTGTACTCTTGGAATGCTTACTGAAAATCAAGCACATCGATTAGCAGAAGCTGGATTGTATGCTTACAACCACAATTTAGATACCTCAGAAGATTACTATAAAGAAGTAATTTCAACTCGTGGATTTGAAGACCGAATTGAAACCATTCAGAACGTTAGAAAAACCAATGTAACCGTATGTAGCGGTGGTATCATTGGAATGGGAGAAAGTATTGAAGACCGTGCTGGAATGCTCGTAGCCCTTGCTTCTTTGAGTCCGCAACCAGAATCAGTTCCGATCAACGCTTTAGTGGCAGTAGAAGGAACGCCAATGGAAGACGAAAAACCAGTCGAAATTTGGGAAATGATCCGTATGGTAGCCACGACAAGAATTGTAATGCCCGATACACAAGTTCGCCTTTCTGCCGGACGTACCAACATGTCACGCGAAGGTCAAGCTATGTGTTTCTTTGCGGGTGCCAACTCAATTTTTGCCGGCGACAAACTATTGACTACACCCAATCCAGATGTTGAAGACGACATGAAAATGTTTGAGTTATTGGGATTAAAACCTCAAAAACCATTTACCAAAATATCACAACCCAAAACCGTAGAAGCAGCAGACTCACAATTTCAAGCGCTTGGCGAAAAGCCAAAATGGACTCGTCCAAGCCATACCATTGAGAAAAACCTTGCCGCATCTGGTAAAAAATAATTAATTGGGTACCATCTTAAAAAAAACCTTAACCACTACCGGTTAAGGTTTTTTTATGCTATCGTATTTACACTATACTATTTCTGTGGTTAAAAAATACAATAGTTGCGGCCCAGACAAGGGTAAATTAAAAAGGCGTGTTGATTTAGTACAATATTTAGTACTTTTGGAAAAACTTGACCCTTGAAATCAACTGCCGATTTATCCTTAAAAGAAGTAATCCAAAAAATGGAATATTACTGCGCGTATCAAGAAAGATGTCATGCAGAAATAAAGGAAAAATTATATAGTTTTCAGGTCACTCCAGATGAAAAAGATCAAATTATTGTTCATTTATTAGACCATAATTATTTGAACGAAGAGCGCTTTGCAAGTGTCTACACGCAAAGCAAACTCCATCAAAAAAAATGGGGAAAAAAACGCATTACATTAGAACTTAAAGCCAAACAGATCTCCTCCTTTTTGATCACAAAGTCGATTCGTGAAATAGATGCAAATGAATACCAGTCTATTTTTGATCAAGTTTCCGAAAAACAGTGGGATACGATTACCGAAAAAAATACCCTTAAAAAAAGAAAGAAATTTTGCGATTACCTACTTCGCAAAGGTTGGGAAAGTGACTGGGTGTATGAAAAAGTAAAGGATCTTGAACTTTCGTGAAAGAAGCAAGAGAACGGTACAACTTGGTTCTAAATAGAAAGCAAAATACTCACTGCATTGCCACCAAAACCAACCGCATTAATCAATACTTTTTGAATGTCTCTTGATTGTTCTTTCTGTTCCAAATATGGGATCGGAATAAAATGATTGTGTTGCATCATGAAAACAGCCAATTCCAAATTCAGCATTCCGGATGCCCCAAAAGTGTGCCCTATTTTCCATTTGTTGGTAGTAAGAAGAGGTAACTTCTCACCAAATATTTTTTGAATGGCTTTGTACTCTGAGGTATCCCCTTTTAGTGTTCCGGGAGCATGCATTACAATCGCATCTACTTGATCAAGCGGAGTGTTTTGCAGGGCCATTTGCATTGATTTTTGAAAACAAATCGCTTCATCTGATATGGAAATATTGTGTTGAATATCGTCTGTAGCATATCCGATTCCTTCAATATAAGCCAATGCATTAGGCTGTTCACCTACTTCAAGGCAGGCCACTGCGGCGCCTTCACCCAGTACCATGGTATTTTTCTTTTTGGTAAGATCGAAGGCTCTACAAGGATACGCGTCGGATTGTGTTGCATAAATTTTTAATGCATGCATTTGAGCCAATGTAAACGGCGTTAAAGAAGCTTCGCTCCCTCCTACTAGAAATTTAGTTGCCATGCCAGATTGCAGCCAAGCTACCGCATTTAAAATCGCATGAAGTGCTGTTGAACACGTAATGGAATGCGAAATTGTGGGTCCGTTGTTTTTTAAATCGTGGGCGATCCAACTTGAAATATTTCCCAAAGTAGTGGTAGGAGATGCCAATGTAGACGTGCGACCTGTGGTGATAAATTCGTGGTGGTAAGTTTCGAACAAATGGGTGGCTCCGCGAGAAGAACCTATGTTGATCCCGAAATCGTCCCCTTTTTTCCAGCCTGCTTGTTGGATTGCTTGCCGCGAAACCAATAGCGCATAGAGAACCGTAGGATCTAGTGATTTGTATTTGACATCACTTTGTTGTAAGGCTGAAAGGACGGCTTTGTCTTCTGAAGATAAACTCGCAGCAAATTGAGATTGATTACCAATCATTTGTTGTGTTATGAGCGTATTTGGATTGAGATACTTCGCCCACACCTGGCTTGGATGATTTCCAAGTGGAGAAATAGAAGCGAGTGAGGTAATTGCTATTTTTGTCTTCAAAAGATATTCGTCTATTTTAGCCCCGATAGAGCCGGCATCCTCCTGATGTCCCGAAGGGCGAAGGAGATACAGGCGAAAGCGGGAGATCATGGGATTGAAACACCAAACGCGTGCTTCAAAAAAGCAAAATTACACTATTTCTAGTGCTTTTTCGATGATTTTATATACTTTTTGTAATTGCTTCTCTGTAATGATGTACGGAGGTAAAATGTAGACAATGTTTCCTACGGGTCGAAGAATTAGGCCGTTTTCAATGAAAAATTGATACAGTTCGTTGCGCAATTTTCCGTAGTACCCTTCTTTGGATTCTATTTTAATTTCGAGCGCAAAAATGACCCCCAGCACACGTGTTTGCGCCACTTTGGGATGATTTTTTATAGTCGATTGAAAATCTAGATGGGATTGATGCACCCGATCGATATGTTGTTGCATCGCCTCCGTTTGCAATAGAGAAATACTAGCTAGGGCCGCTGCACAACCTGTTGGATTGGCTGTAAATGTGTGTCCGTGAAACAAGGCTTTGTTGGTATCATCACTATAAAATCCATCAAAAATGTGTTGGGTAAACGTGGTAATTGCCATGGGAATGGTGCCTCCTGTGAGTGCTTTGGAAAGGCACATCATATCGGGTTGAAGGGTGAGATAATCACAGGCAAATGTTTTTCCTGTTTTTCCAAAACCAGTCATGACTTCGTCGGCTATGGTAAAAACGTGGTTTTGGTTGCAAATAGCAATTAATTGATCTAATTCTTTTGCTTCATACATAATCATACCTGCTGCACCAAGCACCAAAGGTTCAAAGATGAAGGCGGCGACATCATGGTTTGCAAGGGCTTTTTGCAATGCCATTCGGGAGGTCTCTTCGTTACCTTGGGTTGGCACTGGAATTCGAACTACGTGAATTAGGGAATCTTGAAAAGCTTCTGTAAACAATCCGATACCGCTGACTGCCATCGCACCAAAAGTATCCCCATGAAATGCATCTTCAAAAGCGACAAGTGTGGTTTTCTTATTCCCTAGATTGTAATGATATTGAAAAGCGGCTTTAATCGCAATTTCAACAGCGGTAGAACCATTATCGGAGTAAAAAAACTTCTTCTGATTGGAAGGCAGAATTTGCGCTAGTTTTTCGGCCAATTCTACCACTACATTGTGTGTAAAGCCACCGAAAAGCACATGCTCTAAAGTAGTTAACTGTTTGTAAATAGCATCGGCAATGACCTGATTGGAATGTCCGAACGGATTTACCCACCAAGAGGCAATCGCATCAATGTATTCTTTGCCATTTTCATCCCATAACAAAGCATCTTTCCCTTTTACGATAGCAGGAGGAGCAAGCGCTGTTTTGTGCTGCGTATAGGGATGCCAGTTGTAGAGTTGATCTCTTTCGGAAAGGTTCATTTTGAGGGAAATTAATTACAAATTTAGTAGATTATCTCTAAAAATATCGGCATAATATTGAATGACGTTTTGATCAAAATAGGGTTCTTCATCAATTCGTCCGATGCAGGTTAGTTTTGTTTTTTGAAGAATAATCGATTCTGTTGCTTTATTTTCTGTACCCGAGAAAACGATCCCAGCTATCTTTATTTTTCTATTTTGAAGTGCTTCTACAGTTAATAACGTATGGTTGATGCTGCCTAAATAATGTCTAGAAACGACGATTACCTTATAATCAGATCGAACGAAGTCTATCACACAATCGGTGCTATTTAAAGGCACCAAAACCCCTCCTGCTCCTTCAATTACCAAATGGTTTTTTGTTTTGGGTTCAATAATTTGATCTAATACAATAGAAACACCATCCAATTCGGCTGCTAAATGCGGACTTGCAGGCGTATTCAACTGATAACTATTGGGATGGATAATCGTTTTCTGATTGGATATGTAGTGTTGGATTTTATGACTGTCAGAATGGTCGATATCGCCAGCTTGAATGGGTTTCCAATAATCGGCTTCCAGGGCTTGAGTGATGATGGCGGCAGTAATAGTTTTGCCCACATCGGTTCCAATTCCAGTGATGAATAGTTTCATATGTACAAGATGTTTTTAGCGGTCAATTGGATTATAAAAATTCAAATTTGCAGGCTTCGCAACGGTATTTATATTGAATGTAAAAAGGAAAAATATTCAAAATAAATCCGAATAAAAAACTCATTAATGATTTTAAGCTGGTGATCGAAGTTAAATACAATACCTTATTTTGACCACATTTGGGACAACAAATCAACTGATGGTCGTTGTCAACAGAATAGTTACTGACTTGCGATAAGATCCCTTGTGCCTTTTCTACCTCTTCCTGTCTTACAAATAATTTTACGCCTCCAATCGCATTGCTAATCAACGGATCGGTATCGATTGTGATGTTGTCATGCATGTATACAGTGATCCCTTCAGATTCTAATTTCCCTTTAAAGATAATAGCTTCAGATGAATATTGATAAATGCCAATTAATGCAAATTGTGGTTCCATACGGTTTAAAAAACAAAGGTAGCAAGTAATTGCAATACATCTGCTATTTCTTTTTCTGAATTAAAACTATGCAAACAAAAACGCAATCGTTCCTGACCCTCGGGCACCGTTGGTGACAAAATAGGTTTCACATCAAATCCGGCCTTTTGAATCGATGAGGCGATCTCTTTTACCTTATCATTCCCCGGAATAATAGCGCATTGGATGGCCGATTTACTATACACAAACATTGCTTTTAAGCCCAATTGCATTTTATTCTGATTGAAGAATTGGATGTTGTTCTTCAGCTTTTGAAGTTCAAGTTTATCTCTATTCAATTGCTGATAGGAAGTCAAAATTGTTGCAACCGAATGAGGAGATAGACCCGTTGTATAAATAAAACTACGCGCAAAGTTAATCAGGTAGTTTTTTAATTCATTGCTGCCTAATATTGCTGCGCCATGACAGCCAAGTGCTTTTCCAAAAGTAACAATTCGGGCAAAAACACGATTTTGCAACCCCATTAATTGAACCAAACCCGAACCCGCAGCGCCAAAGACACCCAATGCATGAGCTTCATCAACAACCAAATAACAATTGTATTTTTCTGACAAAACCACTAACTCTTCTAAGTTGGGTGTATCACCATCCATAGAAAATACAGTTTCGGTAACAATATAGATTACCGGTACTTGAACCGATGATTGGTTTGTGTGTTTACTGAGAAGGTTTTCCAGATCCTCCAAATCATTGTGTTGAAATTTGAATGATTTCGCTTTACCCATCTGAATGCCATCACGAATGGAGGCGTGGCACAATTCATCAAAAAGAACTACATCATTTCGTTGCGGAACGGCGCTAAAAAACCCTACGTTGGCATCGTACCCCGAATTAAATATCAGAGCAGCTTCGGTTTGGTGAAACTGGGCAATATGGTCTTCCGTAAGAGGATATAACGCGTGATTTCCAGAAATTAATCGCGAACCTGTTGCTCCATTTATTTTGCAATTTTCAGATTGTAAGAACTTATGAGTTTGATCGAAAATAGTTTCATTCCGGGCAAAACCAAGGTAATCATTGGATGAAAAATCAATTAGATTATTGGAACAAACTAACTTGCGTAAGGCATTATTTTGCTCGCGTTGGTTGAGTTTGTCAGACAATGATTTTGGAAATGGTTTCATCTTTCAAAAATAAAAAAAGCCAAACAATAATGCTTGGCTTTTTATCTTTATTTTAATAGTGTATTAATCTGCTAATACAATTATTTTGTTGTCTTTCATTTCGATGGTTCCCGAAGCAATTTCAAGATGAACATTTTGATCATTTATTCTTGTAAATTTTGCTTCTACTTCTTTGTTGAATGAAAAATTAGCGGCAGTTATTTTAACTGTTCCTTGCTTTAAAATAGAAACAATTGGCGCGTGATTATTTAATATTTGAAAAGAACCGTTCACTCCTGGAAGAGCAATAGAAGTGATTTCTCCTTTAAACAATGTAGCTTCTGGTGATACTATTTCTAAAATCATTTTAAATTGATAATTGATAATTGATAATTGATGATTGATAATTTTCACATTGTCAATTGTTAATTATCAATTATTCATTGTTAATTGAATTATGCTTCTGCTAACATTTTTTGACCTGCTTCGATAACGTCTTCAATAGATCCTTTCAAGTTGAAAGCAGCTTCTGGAAGGTGGTCTAATTCACCATCAATAATCATGTTGAATCCTTTGATGGTATCTTTGATGTCAACTAATACTCCTGGAATTCCTGTAAATTGCTCAGCAACGTGGAATGGTTGAGATAAGAAACGTTGTACACGACGTGCTCTAGATACAGAAAGTTTATCTTCTTCTGATAATTCTTCCATACCTAAGATCGCGATGATATCTTGTAATTGTTTGTATTTTTGAAGGATTTCTTTTACTCTTTGAGCACAATCGTAATGTTCTTTTCCTAAAATTTCTGGAGTCAAGATTCTAGAAGTAGAATCCAATGGATCTACCGCTGGATAAATACCTAACTCAGCAATTTTACGAGACAATACCGTTGTAGCATCTAAGTGAGCAAAGGTTGTTGCTGGTGCTGGATCCGTTAAGTCATCCGCAGGCACGTAAACCGCTTGTACTGATGTAATAGATCCTTTTTTAGTAGAGGTAATTCTTTCTTGCATTGCACCCATTTCTGTTGCTAAAGTAGGTTGGTACCCTACTGCAGATGGCATACGTCCTAAAAGTGCTGATACTTCAGATCCTGCTTGTGTAAAACGGAAAATGTTGTCAACGAAGAAAAGTACGTCTTTACCTTGATCAGAACCTGCTCCATCACGGAAGTATTCTGCTATAGATAATCCTGAAAGTGCCACACGAGCACGAGCTCCAGGAGGCTCATTCATTTGTCCGAATACGAAAGTAGCTTTAGACTCTCTCATACCTGGTTTATCAACTTTAGATAAATCCCATCCTCCATTTTCCATAGAGTGCATGAAATCATCACCATATTTTATAATTCCAGACTCCAACATCTCACGAAGTAAGTCATTTCCTTCACGTGTTCTTTCACCTACTCCTGCGAATACTGAAAGTCCACCGTGACCTTTAGCGATATTGTTAATCAACTCTTGAATCAAAACTGTTTTACCTACTCCGGCTCCACCAAATAATCCAATTTTACCTCCTTTTGCATAAGGCTCAATAAGGTCAATTACTTTAATTCCTGTAAACAATACTTCAGAAGAGGTAGATAAATCTTCAAATCTTGGAGCTTGACGGTGAATAGACAATCCGTTTTCTCCAGTTTTTGGTAAATCTCCTAATCCATCAATAGCATCACCAATAACGTTGAATAATCTTCCGTAAACATCTGGTCCGATAGGCATTTGAATTGGATTTCCAGTAGCAACTACATCAGTACCTCTACTTAATCCATCTGTAGAGTCCATCGAAATGGTTCTAACAGTGTCTTCTCCTACGTGAGATTGCACTTCAAGTACTAATAAAGTACCATCTTTTTTTGTGATTTCTAATGAATCGTAAATTTTTGGTAATTCAGTATCTTTTCCGTTGAAAACTACGTCAACTACTGGCCCGATGATTTGAGAAACTTTCCCTATTGCTTTTGACATTGCTTATGTATTTATTAATAGCGTATTAGAAATGAAAAAATATATGCTTTTTTCAGAGTGCAAAGATAATTTTTCTAAATAAATAATCAATAGGAATATTGATTTTTTTGCATGTTTTTACGACAATTTTTAATTTTTTATTGATTTATTAATTTTAAGACGTGCTTTCATTGCTGATTACTCGATGTAACCGGTTTTTCAGATAACGGTACAATAGGATCTGAATTGTTTCCAAAAAAAAACCACCGATGTTCAAATCGGTGGTTTTACTTATATAATAAGGATGTATTATAACATCGCTGGATATAAAATTCTAGACAATCCTAAATTAGCCCCTTTGAAATTAGAACCGTATTTAGCATTGATTGCTTCAAGGAATTTATTAGCAATTAAAGCATATCCTCTTGGACTTGGGTGTACCCCGTCTAATGAGAAAGCTCCACCTGTTACATACGTGGATGATACTGTAACAAAATTAGCAGAAATACCTGTTGCTGCCACTTGCTTCAAAATTGTATTTGCATCCACAAACGCAAGACCTTTCGTATTTGCAAATGATAATATAATAGCATTGTAAGAATCTGTAGCTGTTTTAACTTCTGCAACTTCTGCAATTGTTAATGTTGTACCGTCTTGCATTGGATAAGAAACTCCTACCGTGTTAAACGGAGCTGGAGCACCTGTTTGCGTTGTTCCAATCACTCCTCTAGCTGTTAACAAGATATAATCTCTTGCTCCAGTAGTATTTTTTGCGTGACGCGCTCTACCATAAAGGTTCCCTAAGAAAGTAGCTGTTGGCGTTCCTAAAGTTGGCGATAATACGGCCGTGATAGAAGTGGCTAAATTAGGTAACGTTTCGTCAATGATAAGCAATGGATTGTTTTCTACAGTTGAAGCATTTCCATCATCAGCAACTAAAGTTGCAAATCTGCTTGGTAATCCACCTGCAGCAGCGATTTGATTGATTGCTCCAAACAATTGGTTTAATTGTGCAGCGCTACCAGAAGGTAAACCTGGGATAGGATTAGTTGGTACCGTTGTGAAAAAAGGCACAGATGTTACATCTGGAATGTTAGCAATAACTCCTTTAGCTCCATTTTTTGTTAAACCGTTGGTTCCGTCAAGAAGTGTATTGTACACACTTGCAAATAAATTTGGATCTGTAATATCATTTGGCCCATAGGTTGCTGGATTAATATTTCCTAATTGATTGGTTCCTGTTCCACCAGATGTTGCGTAAGCCAATACATCATTGTTTCCGATCCATAAAGAAAAGAACGTTGGTGATTGTGCTACTGCATCTGCTAAAACCGTTGCAGAAGGCGTAGAAGCAAATCTAACAAAGTAGGGATTGGCTTGACCTGATGCCAAACCTGCTACATTTCCATAATTTGGAGCTACTAAGTGAAAACTTTTTGCTCCTGGAACTCCCAAATTATTGAAAGGACCTGTTAAGTGATTGGTTACTTCTGTAGTTGGTGTACCAGAAACCGGAACTGGTCCAGAACCGTTAAAATACAATCTAGGACCTTGAATTTGTGTTCCACCTGCTAATAGTCCACCAATATTATCATTAGTGTATGGAATTTTGAATTCACCCCCTCCAACTAACGCAAATTGTTGTGCTAGTATATTGGTGTATGAATCTGTTTGTCCTTGTTTGAATAAGGCTCCATCAGCATAACCTGCAGTTAATGAGTTTCCTAAAGAAACATATTTTGCAAAATTTGCAGAACCAGCTGTTAATGGCAAACCGTCAGCTGTATCATAAGTTACAACAGCCTCATCATCATTGTTACATGCTATAAAAGTTAAAGAAACCAATAATAGCCATTTAATATTTTTTATCATATTATTATTTTAATAATTTATAATTAGGGTTGAATTGTCCAAGAAACAAAATATTGTTGACCAATAGCTCCTGCTCCTAATACTTGAGTATATTCTTTACCACCAATGTTAGTTGCGCCTACTTTTAAAGTAGATTTTAATTTAGGTAACGCATAGTTAATTTGTGCATCAATCACTGTAGTTTCAGCAATCATACCGTCAGCAAATGTTGACTGCCACAAGTAACCAGTGTTCCATCTTCCACTTACATTAACTCCAAAGTTTTTGAATAATTTATCATTACTTAATGACGCTTTTACTCTGTGTTTTGGTGTGTTAAATCCAGCTTCGAAGCTTGGGTCTTTGTCTTGATCAAAATCAAATTGAGCATAATTATAATTTGCACTTAATTCGAAGTTTTTATACACTTTTTTAGCGATTCCAAATCCAAAACCTAATGATTTAATTTCAACATCTGTATTCGTGTATAATTGATACGCTCTTGTATTTCCATTAGTCAACGCGTGAACTGATTGGAATCCTGCATTAGTAGGTCCTGCCGTTAAGTTAGGAGCATCTTGAGCAGTACCATACAAGGGTGCTACTACTGTTAAGTTTCCGATAAAATCGTTGTAAATATTGTAGTATCCGTTTAAGTCATATGAGAATCCTTTGTATTGACCTCTATAACCCAATTCGATTGCTTTAACCGTTTCTGGTTTCACTAAATCTACATTTGTTTTTTTCAACAATGCTGCTGCTGCAATAGGATTTGTACCTGCTAATGCTGCAAACGCAGTAACTGATTGCGCAGTATATGAATTGTAATACGCATTTTGTCCTGTCATTACAGAAGTAGTTCCTCCTGCAAATAATTGACCTGCAGCTGTATTTACTGGTAATGTTTCAGAATAACGATCTAAGTTTTCTGGAGCAGATCCAATTAACACTGCGTTTCCAACATTGAATCCAATGTATTGATCTTGTGTAGTTGGGTTTCTAAATCCAGTTTGGAATGAACCTCTAAAGTTATGCTCTCTTTTTTCACCTGCTGAATATACAAAGGAAACTCTTGGTGAATAATTACCTTGGAAATTTTGTGATTTGTCATAACGAACAGATCCTGTAAATTTCAAACGATCGTCCATTAATTTCTTTTGAACTTGCGTATATGCTCCGTATTCGTCATACTTAATACCACCATATTGAGGCGTATCAGTATAGATTCTACCGTATGAATTTAAGTCGTATCTTCTGTAAGAACCTCCCACTTGAATTTCAGCAAATTTCACCACGTCTTTTAAGTTGTAATTAGCATCTGAGTGATAAATTTTTGAGTTATCTACCAATTTAGCTCCAGATAATACATCTGGATTAGCCGTTACCGCGTCTTTGGCTGCATTAAATTCAGCTGAACCTGGAATAAATCTTCCTGTATCGGCTACCCCTCTAGCAATGTTATGTGCTTGTGTAGGCGTTGCTCCTTGAAGAGTAGAGGTAACGAATGCTCCTGCATATTGACCAAACCAAGTTGAATCTGATTTCCATGCTCTGTTGATGTTGATCCCTGCGAAACGCATATCATATGAATTTCCACCGTCTTCCGTTGTGTAATAACCTCTTACGAAGAAATTTTTCCCTTTGAATTCAATTTTATGTTGTTGCATAAAAAAGTCATTCAAATAATATCTGTTGGCTCCTTGATACACGGTGCTACCAAATCCAAATTTACTTTGTAAAATGATTTCAAAATCATTAGCAAACGGTTTGAAGTGCATAGAGAAATCCACTTTCGCATTTTTAGCTTTATTGTCCGTTAAATCGGTTTCGTTGTATCCTGTTCTAGACACGTTTTCGTTTGGCAACACTTGGTTGAATACTGCTAATGTAGAAGCGTTGATAACTCCTGCGTTAAATAATCCTTGTGCTACTCCTTTAATATTAGTGGTTACCTCATCACCATAAACGTTTAATCCGTTGTAATTGTGGTGCGATCTATCTCTTCCTGGGAATGCTAAGTCATCATAGTTAGTAGCGTACCAATCTGTACCTTTCATGTAGGTAAAATTCGCTTTTGCTGCAAAGTGATCGGTGAATTTTTTAGCAACTCTAATTCCGTAATCATAATATTCATTAGATCCAGCAGCAATTTGACTTGTACTACCAAATTTAGCATATGCTGTTACACCTTCACTTGTAAACGGGCTTTTACTGTTCATGAACAATACTCCATTGAATGCATTCGCTCCATACAATGCAGAAGCTGCACCTGGTAAAAGCTCTACATTTTGAACATCGATTTCAGAAACTCCGATAAGATTTCCTAAAACAAAATTCAACAAAGGAGATGAGTTATCCATACCGTCAACCAATTGTAGGAAACGGTTGTTAGAAACCGTTGCGAAACCTCTTGTGTTGATTGATTTAAATGACATACTACTTGTGTTCATGTGAACTTCTTTCAAGTTTTCTAAACCGTCATAAAAAGAAGGTGAAGCTGTTTTTTTAATGTCTTTTATAGTCATTCTCTCGATAGTAACTGGGGATTCTCTCACTTTTTCAGGAGTTCTTGAAGCAGAAACTACAATTTCTTCTAATTGTGTGTCTTCTGATTTCAATACAACTGAAACAGTTTGATTGTTTGAAGTTACTTGAATTTTTTGCTTTCCAAAGCCAATACTAGAAATTTCAATTGAAAAAGGTGCTTTTTTAGCTGTTTTCAAAGTAAATTTCCCGTCAGCATCTGTTATAGATGAGGCTTTATCACCTACTACCGTAATATTTGCAGCAGGTATTGGTTCGTTTTTGTTGTCTTTTACCGAACCTGAAATTGTTGTTTGCGCAAAAGAAATGCTGCAAAAAAACAATGTCAAAATGAAATAATACATCTTCATGTTTTTAAAATTTTGTTGGTTTTAAGTAGCCAAATTACAAATATTTTTTATATTTCTGAAAAAAAGTGCTTTTTATTTAATAATATTCACTCAGGAGGTCGAATTACTAACAATTAATCATTTAATGAAATTGAAAATAATCGACATTTTTAGCAGAAATAGCGATAAATTTTGAAAATAAACTCCGAATGTTAATTATTTCTTAAATATACCGCAATAAAAAGCGAAGATCTCTCTTCGCTTTTTATTGAATAAATATTTTCTGCTATTCTACGGTAACTGATTTTGCTAAATTTCTTGGCTGATCTACATTACATCCTCTAAGTACAGCGATATGATAAGACAATAACTGCAAAGGAATCGTGGTTAACATAGGAGAAAGGGCATCTGAAGTTTCTGGAATTTCAATCACATGATCTGCCAATTCTTTTACTTGCGTATCACCTTTGGTTACAATGGCTATAATTTTACCACTTCTGGATTTAATTTCTTGGATGTTACTTACCACTTTATCATAATGACCTTGTTTAGGGGCAATTACAATTACTGGCATTTTTTCATCAATCAATGCGATAGGGCCATGCTTCATTTCGGCAGCCGGGTACCCTTCTGCATGAATATACGATATTTCTTTTAGCTTTAATGCACCTTCTAAGGCTACTGGAAAGTTATATCCTCTACCTAAATACAAACAATTTGGAGCGTCTTTATAAATTTCAGCAATGGCTTTTGATATGTCATTCGTAGTTTGAAGAGCTTCTTCTACTTTTTCCGGAATCAATTCCAATTCTTGTAAATATCTGAAATAATCTGATTTAGATAACGTCCCTTTTGCTTTTGCTAAACGCAAAGCAATAAGCGTTAATATCGTGATTTGTGTGGTGAATGCTTTGGTTGAAGCCACTCCAATTTCTGGTCCTGCATGGGTATAAGCCCCTGCGTGGGTTTCTCTAGAAATGGACGAACCAACCACATTACATACGCCAAATACAAAAGCACCTTTTTCTTTAGCTAGTTTAATGGCTGCCAAAGTATCAGCAGTCTCCCCTGATTGTGAAATGGCAATCACTACATCTTTATCCGTAATAATTGGATTTCTATATCTGAATTCGGATGCGTATTCAACCTCAACTGGTATTCTTGAAAATTCTTCAATTACATATTCTGCAACCAAACCTGCATGCCAAGACGTTCCACACGCAATGATGATGATACGGTCTGCATTCAAGAATTTTTCGATATTATCTTCAATTCCAGACATTTGGATCACACCTGTATCTGCATGAAGCCTTCCTCTGTAGGTATCTTTAATAACGCTAGGTTGTTCATAGATTTCTTTCAGCATAAAATGCTCGTATCCACCTTTTTCAATTTGCTCCAAATTCATTTGAAGTTCTTGCACATAAGGATCTACCAAAGAATCATCTTTTATTTTTCTGATTTTTAATGGCTTGTCTTTTCGAACAATCGCCATTTCTTCGTCTTCTAAATAAATAGCATTTGAAGTATACTCAATAAAAGGAGAAGCGTCAGAAGCAATAAAATATTCTCCCTCACCTACCCCTATGGCCAAAGGACTACCTAAACGAGCAACTACAATTTCATCTGGTTTTTTCTTATCAAAAACACAAATAGCATAAGCGCCTATTACTTGATTCAATGCGATTTGAACAGCTTTCCCTAATTTCAAATTTTCTTTCTTCTGAACATCTTCAATCAGATTCACCAATACTTCTGTATCGGTATCCGACTTAAACGTATACCCTCTTTTGATCAATTCTTTTTTTAAGGGTTCATAATTTTCAATGATTCCATTATGAATGATCGCTAAATCTCCTGAATTTGACAAATGTGGATGCGAATTGACATCGTTGGGAACACCGTGAGTAGCCCATCTTGTATGACCCATTCCAATATTTCCTGAAGTAGAAATCTCCTTCGATTTTTCTTCCAAATCCGAAACTTTACCTTTGGTCTTACAAACTTTCAATTCGTTGTTGTCAAACAACATGATTCCGGCACTATCATAACCCCTATATTCTAGGCGTTTTAGTCCTTTAATAACTACCGGGAAAGCTTCTCTGTGTCCAATATATCCAACAATTCCGCACATAATTTTCTAATTAGGTTTAGTATAGTATATTTTTAATTTCATTCGTTTGGCATCAATTACAGAACTGCTTGTACCATACAAAACGGTGCCAAGTGGGTTCATAACACTACTTGAAGGAGTGTACTTTGTAGCCGGAGCAACGATTGGATTTTTTAACCCCGAATTGGCAACAGTTGCAATGTTTTCAGTTACCACTAATCCGAGTTTTACATTTTTTAAATTAAGATCCGGATTGTTTTTGATTAAGTTTCTAATGTGATTAGTCAACCTAATTTTATAACGTATTCCTTCTCCTTTATCATATTCTGTAGACGTTTCTGACGTTTCAACTTCAATAATTCCACTATGAATCAGTTTGTTAAATTTTGCAGTACTTCCTTTTGTAGCATCTGCATAATAGTCAATAATAGGCATGTTGTTTTCTAAATCATACAAATAAATACGATTCGGTTCTGGGGCATCGCCCATTGCATTCCTATCTATGTAAAAAGTAAGATTCGCCTCATTGATTAACCAATTGTTGTTTCGAATTGCAGTTAGCTCTGTAGAAGTCACAATATCTTCTCCTTTAAACAATTCGATGATGGCCATAGATCCTTCTTGCCCTCTCAAATATAATTTCTCATCACCCAAAATTGGATTGGCAGCTAGTACCGCGTTTTGATAGGTACTGTTCTCATCGTTTTCAAATAAATTAACCGAATTTCCAGAGAGATTAAACAAGATAGTTCTTCGTACACGAGTAGCTACGGTTGCCGAAGTTTCGTCGTGATACACCATCGTTATTTTGGCTTTTGAAAAATCCAATAACCCCAAAGCACCTTGGTTAGGGGAATCGTTTGCTGGCTGGGCTTTAAAATACAATCCTCTAAAATATTCCTTAAAAATATTATTGTTGACCAATTTACCAGCGGGTGCATTTACAATTTTATTTTTGAAGAAATTTCGATTCAGTGTCAAGAACATTCCTGGAGCAAGTCGCTCTTTAACTACAGCAGCCCCATTTTTTTGATACGATAATTTGATTTCTTTATTACTGAATTCAAAATCGTCATTTTGTTTCGTATCGGTAGTATCATTTAAACGAGTTCCAACAATAGCTGCTGTAAAATCATTTGTTTGATCTGAATAATATTTTTGGGCTTCTTGAAAACCAGTTGCTGGATCAAAATCTCTTAAAAAATAACCCGATTCATATACACTTAATTTAAATTTTCCTGCCTGATTTTGGATGGAATCCAAATCATCTTCATAAGTCGTATCTCCTGTTGTGTTGTCTTTTGATTTGAAGGTGCTGTAATAAGGCACATATAAATATACTGAATCAACTACTACCTGAGACGGATTGTAAAAAGTTGGGTCTGGAGAAGACAAGGTTACCTGAGAGACAAAACTAGCCGTTGTTTTTCCAAAAACTGGGTTGTTATAAAATCCCAAGGCATTGATTGCCAATCCATTCGTTTGAACAGGGCCTGTTTTATGGTTGTAGGCCAAAACGCTCATCGTAGAATCTACTGAAGCCAAATAGTGATCATCTTCACCTACCACGTTGGTCCCAATATCATTATAATCTTTGTCACATGACATAGTCAAAGTGATAAGAAAGGCGAATAAAAAGCTTTTAAATAAGAAATTAAATTTCATTTTTTTCAAATTATATTATAACATGTTTTTGTAAAATGAAGTATAAGCGGCTGCAAATTCTTCTTTCGGGGTGAAAGGTAAAAAAGGTTTTTTGGAAGATTCTATAAATTTTGTTAAACTTGAAGGTAGATTCTCAGACGCAATGATCACTGCATCCGAATGTTGAATCGAAGTTTTTATCAAATTTTCATAACTTGGCACTTCCAAATCAGCTATTGAATCACCAGGGATTCCATCAAATTTTAACTTATTGATCATCTCAACATCTAAATTACCATCAAACGAAGGCGCGTAGATAGAACTTACAATTTTTGTTTCTGAGAAAAGTGCTTCGTCTTTATAGAAATGTTTCATGTAAACAGGTAGCATCGAAGCCATCCATCCGTGAACATGAATGATATCTGGCACCCAATTCAATTTTTTTACGGTTTCAACCACTCCTTTTGCAAAGAAAATGGCACGTTCATCATTGTCAGCATACATCACTCCTTCTTCGTCTGAAAAAGTAGCTTTGCGCTTAAAATATTCGTCGTTATCAATAAAATAAACCTGAATTCTTTCTTTAGGAATGGAAGCAACCTTGATAATTAACGGCATGTCGATATCGTTCACCACTAAATTCATTCCAGACAAACGAATCACCTCATGCAACTGATGTCTTCGCTCATTAATATTGCCATATCTTGGCATAAATATTCTAATTTGACCGCCTTGATCATTAATCATTTTAGGGACATCATAAGACATAAGAGAAACTTCATTCTCCGCTAAATAAGGCACCACTTCTGATGACACATATAATATTCTCTTGTCTTCCATAAGGTAGTATAATTGTTTTGTTGAAATAATAACGTGCAAAATTACAAAAATTTATGCACTTATTTATTAAAAATAGTAAGTTTGTGCCCAATTACAAAATATAAATAATGCAAATTTTCAATAATAAAGTTGATTTAAATCTCTATTTATCAAATGTCAACGCTCAAAAAGACACCGTAGGATTTGTACCCACTATGGGAGCATTGCATGCAGGGCATTTGTCGCTTTTGAAGAAATCGATTGAAAATAATGCCTTTACTGTCATCAGTATTTTTGTAAATCCGACACAATTTAACAACGCCGAAGATCTCGACAAATACCCTAGAACCCTGGAAAGTGATGTCGAAAAAATAAAAACCATTTCAGACAAAATTCTCTTGTATGCGCCAAGCATTTCAGACATCTACGAACAAGAACTGCAATCGGAAACGTTTGATTTTGGCGGCATCGAGCATCAAATGGAAGGGAAATTTAGACCGGGACATTTTGATGGTGTAGGGACTGTTGTGAAAAAACTATTTGAAATCGTAAAACCAAACCGCGCTTACTTTGGAGAAAAAGATTTTCAACAATTGCAAATAGTAAAAAAATTAGTAGAAATAGAAAATCTCCCTGTTACCATTGTGGGATGTGAAATCTACAGAGAACAAAATGGGCTTGCCATGAGCTCCAGAAACGAAAGGCTTTCAAAAGAAGAAAGAGCAACAGCGGCGATGCTATACAAAACATTGAAAGAAGCAAAAGAACTGTTTGCTACCCATACCCCAAGTGAAGTCAAAGAATTTGTTTCAACTGTTTTTAAAAACCATCCCCTCATCACGTTGGAATACTTTGAAATTGCAAACGAAACAACACTCGTTCCCTCAGAAACAAAAACGGAAGGTATTTCTTACCGAGCTTTTTTGGCTGTTTTTATCAACAACATTCGATTGATTGATACAATTTCACTATAAATTAAAAAATTAATTTAACTTTGCCGCATGCAAATTCAAGTAGTAAAATCGAAAATTCATCGCGTTAAAGTTACGGGCGCAGATTTGAACTATATAGGTAGTATCACTATCGACGAAGCTCTTATGGACGCTTCCAACCTTATTGAAGGTGAAAAAGTAGCTATCGTTAACATCAATAACGGAGAACGTTTTGAAACCTATGCCATCAAAGGCCAAAGAAATTCTGGAGAAATTACCTTAAACGGTCCGGCTGCCCGAAAAGTTCATGCGGGTGACATCATCATTATCATCTCTTATGCTTTGATGGACTTTGAAGAGGCCAAAACCTTCAAACCTTGGCTCGTTTTCCCTAACGAAAACAATAATACTTTGAAATAATTTTTGTGAAAAATAAACTTAGCAAATGGTTTTCCATCTTGATTCCTCTTTTCATAGGAATTGCTTTGATTGTTTATCAATACAACTCATTTACTCAAAATCAACTTCTTGAAATAAAAGGTTATTTCAAAAATGCCAATTACCTTTACATCTACATCTCGCTAGCAATTGCAGTTTTTGGAGTAATATCTAGAGCCTATCGTTGGAAGTTTTCGATAGAACAAATGGGGTACACGTCTGCTTTTCAAAATAATTTGATGGCCGTTTGTATTTGCTACTTTATGAACCTTTCCATCCCAAGATCGGGCGAAATTTCAAGAGCAGTTGTATTGAAGAAATATGAGAAAATTCCGTTTGGAAAAGCATTCGGAACCATTATCGCCGAACGAATTGTAGACACACTGATCTTTTTCTTGTTTGTAGCTGTTGGGTTCATCCTTCAATTTGCCGTGATCAAAGATTTTATCCTAAAAATAATCCCGTTTGAAAAGCTAATCTATCTTTTTATCATCGGAATCATCGGATTTATCGCTTTCTGTTTGATTTGGGTTTACTCTAATTTTAAACTCATCAACAAATTAAAAGAAAAACTAGCTGGTTTGATAGAAGGCATGACCAGTGTACTGAAAATGAAAAACAAATGGGCCTTTTTATTTCATTCTTTTTTCATTTGGTTTTCCTATTTAGCCATGTTTTACATCACCATTTTTGCGCTTCCAGAAACAAGCAACATTGGATTGAATGCTGTAATCATTGGTTTCATCTTCGGAACCTTAGCCATTGGATTTACAAACAGTGGATTTGGCGCTTACCCTTTATTAGTCGCTCAGATTTTTGTGCTCTACGGCGTTTCAGATACGGCTGGCACCGCTTTTGGATGGCTGGTTTGGACATCTCAAACACTACTTACCCTTCTTTTGGGAGGTCTTTCTTTTTTATTCTTGCCTCTTCTAAATAGAAAATAATTCTTACCTTGCTAGCACTTATTCTAGCAATCCATTCATTTATTTTCTATGAAAAAAATAGCCGTATTTATCCTCCTTTTCGCAACAATTACCAGCTTCTCGCAAATAAAAACCGACAGTATTTTTTCTACTAAATTAAATGCTTTCCGAAAAATTACGGTATCTGTACCCAAATCGGTCGGACATGCAGCCAAAAAAACATATCCTGTTTGCATCGTTTTAGACGGAGATTATTTGTTTGATATTTTCAACGGCACATTATCCTATGGGGCTTATTGGGACGATTTACCCGAAATGATCCTTGTGGGTGTGGATCAATCTGATTCACGCATGGAAGATTGTTATTATGATGAAGAAACCATCGTTCCAGAAGGGAGTGGTTCCAACTTTTTTGAGTTTATTGGTGGTGAATTACTTCCCTACATCGAAAAAAAGTATCCAACATCCGCTTTTAGAATGATTGCAGGACACGATGTGACTGCCGGATTTTTGAATTTTTTCTTGTACAAAGACAACCCCATTTTCAACGCTTACATCTCACTTGCGCCAGAATTAGCTCCCGGAATGGATGTCAACATCCCATCGCGTTTTAGCAACATCAATAGACCTATATTGTATTACCAGTGTACCGCAGAAGGTGATCTTAAAGAAATCAAAGAAAATTGTGCTGTACTAGATGAAAACATTAAAACCGTTGAAAATCCGAATTTAAAGTACACTTTTGAAGAAATAAAACAGGCTTCTCATTATTCACTTGTTGCCTTCGCGGTTCCGAGTGCATTGTATACCTTTTTTAGAGTATACCAACCCATTTCAAATATTGAATTTCAAGAAAAAATAGTAACCCTACCTTCTGGTTATGTAGATTATCTTACGGCAAAATATGAAGCGATAGACAAAACAATGGGGAGTAAAACAACCATTAGATATAGTGATTTCAAAGCAATAGAAGCGGCGATAGTAAAAAACAAAGCCTACAACGAATTTGAAAAATTAGCTGAAATATCCAAAAAAATGTATCCAAAATCAATGCTAAGTGAATACCATTTAGCGATGTTTTATGAAAACACAGGCGACTATAAAAAAGCCGCTAAATCATACCAAAACGCTTTTCAATTAGAAGAAATTGGCAGTTTAACCAAAGACATGATGCTCGACAGAGCGGAACAACTCAAAATGAAATAATGGCAAAAATTAAAACCACCTTTTTCTGTCAAAATTGCGGCGCACAATATGCTCGATGGCAAGGACAGTGTAATTCTTGTAAAGAGTGGAACACCATCGTAGAAGAAATCATTCAGAAAGAAGAAAAATCCAGTTGGAAACCCAGCACTTCTTCTGATACCAAAAAAGCAGCAAAACCTTTAAAAGTTGCAGAAATCGATTCTACCCAAGAAGTGAGAATGAACACAACCGACGAAGAACTGAACCGCGTTTTGGGCGGGGGGATTGTACCGGGATCACTCACCTTATTAGGAGGAGAACCAGGCATTGGTAAAAGTACCTTGTTGCTACAAATTTCATTGAAATTACCCTATAAAACACTTTATGTTTCCGGAGAAGAAAGTCAAAAACAAATAAAAATGCGCGCCGAACGAATTACACCCAACGGCGACAATTGCTACATTCTAACCGAAACAAAAACGCAAAATATCTTCAGACAAATTCAAGAAATAGAACCTGAAATTGTCATCATCGATTCCATACAAACCTTACACACCGATTTCATCGAATCCTCTCCAGGAAGTATTTCTCAAATCAGAGAATGTACCGCAGAATTGATAAAATTTGCCAAAGAATCGAATGTGCCTGTCATACTGATTGGGCATATCACCAAAGATGGTAGCATAGCCGGACCTAAAATACTTGAGCACATGGTCGATACCGTCCTGCAGTTTGAAGGCGATAGAAACCACGTGTACCGCATTCTTCGTTCGCTCAAAAACAGATTTGGATCGACTGCAGAACTCGGAATATATGAAATGCAAGGCAGCGGACTCCGTGAAGTGTCCAACCCTTCCGAAATATTATTGTCTCATAGAGAAGAAGAACTTTCAGGTACAGCCATCGCTTCAACACTCGAAGGCATGCGCCCATTAATGATAGAAATTCAAGCGCTTGTTTCAACAGCCGTATATGGAACTCCGCAACGAAGTGCTACGGGTTACAATGCCAAACGACTCAACATGTTATTGGCCGTACTTGAAAAAAGAGCAGGTTTCCGACTCGGACTCAAAGATGTCTTTCTAAATGTAACGGGGGGCATCTCGGTAGATGATCCCGCCATTGATCTAGCCGTAGTCGCCGCAATTCTATCTTCAAATGAAGACATACCAGTAGGTAAAGACATTTGTTTTGCAGGTGAGGTAGGTCTCTCAGGCGAAATCCGACCTGTAAATCGTGTAGAACAACGCATTCAAGAGGCTGAAAAACTGGGCTTCAGCACCATTTTTGTCTCCAAATACAACAAAATAGCAACCCAATTCCCTGGAATTAAAATCATTCTGGTTTCAAAAATCGAGGAAATAGTGAGCGAATTATTTCAATAAGAAGCATACGTTCTTTTTTTGTTGACGTTACGTCCCGCTTTCGCCTTTATCTTGCTGCGCAAGGATACCAGCTCTATCGGGGCTAGAATAGACGTATCGTTTCAAAAAATAGATTTTGAAATTCAGCTTACACTTTAAAATTATAGACAAATCCAACCCCAAGAGATTGCTTCAACTGCAGTTTGGGCCCCACAATGACTTGTTCGCCGTTGATTTGTTCTTTGGCTTTGATGTCGTCGTCGTACAACAGGTGTAATCCAATGTTCGCTTTTACATATTTATTTACCAACAAATCCATTTGTAATTGCCAATCAACATCGATGTTTCCAAAATTATTGATGTAATCCGAATAAAAACTCAAACGGTTTTCGAGCAGGATATTTTTCATGACTTCTTTTTTGTGCATGGCCGTAATCAATACACCCAACTCATTTTTGGATTTGCGTCCATGCAACAACAAATTGCCATTGCTGTCGTAAACGGCTTTTACTACCCCAAAAGCCCCTTGATCGGCCAAACGTTGGTCTAACACCAATGTACTCTTCGAGGTTAAAGGCGATAAATAGAGGATTATTTTCTTTTCTTTATTGACGTATTCTGTTCCAATTCCTAAGAAAAAATACGCAGGTGCAAAAGGTTTAGATATAGCAATTTCTGTATTTGGATAAGAATAACCGTCTGTAAACTGTGTATTAAAATTGAGTTTAGCAGAAGTATACCAATTAGACAAAGAGTCTTTTCTGTGACCAAAAGTCGAGTTAAATTGTAGCGCATCATCGGTTTTTCGTAACCCCAAACCATCTTGCATGTTGACCCCATAACGAAAAATAAGTTCGTTGTTCCATTTGATTTTTTCATCTGCATACCTTCTGACGAAATTACCTTTCAGCAAACCAGAAATCGAACTATTACCCCCAGCACTCCAATTCATAAAGGCCATTTCATTCAAATCAATTCCGATCGAATTTTTGGAAGTCCAATGTGATGCTGTGTCTTTCACAATAGACGTCACGATATTCTGAGCATAAAAAAACGAACTCGTAAATAAAAAAAACAGGGCTAGATTTTTCTTAATATTCATGGATCTAATAATTAGTAAGTCGAAAATAAGGTTTGTAAACTCACAACGTCAATTCCACAGATTTGTTGTTGTTGCGCTAAAGTGCCTTGCTCAATAAATACATCGGGAACTCCCAACATTTTTATCGGATTTGAATACTGATGTTGCACGGAAAATTCAACAACAGCACTCCCAAAACCTCCCGTAATGACTCCGTCTTCAAGAGTGATAATGCTTTCATATTTTTCAAAAATAGCATGCAGGCAATCTTCATCTAACGGCTTGACAAAACCAAAATCATAATGAGAAAAACGGTATTCAGAATCAATCTTATCCAGAGCCATGGATGCATTTTTGCCAATAAAACCTGTAGATAAAATAGCGATTTTAGATCCCTTTCGCAACAAATGCGCTTTTCCTATTTCAATCTTTTCAAACGGTTGCTTCCAATGAACATTACTTCCTCTTCCCCTTGGATATCGAATCGCAATAGGGTGCTCAAGACCTAAAGAAGCTGTGTATAAAATAGCACGTAACGCTCGTTCGTCCAGAGGAGCATAAATAATCATATTGGGAACACATCGCAGGTAAGCCAAATCATAAACTCCTTGGTGGGTGGCACCATCTTCACCTACTAAGCCTGCCCGATCAATGCAAAAAATTACAGGTAAATCCTGTAAAGCTACATCATGAATCACCTGATCATAAGCGCGTTGTAAAAAAGTAGAATAGATAGCACAATACACTATCATCCCTTGGGTCGCCATTCCTGCGGCTAAAGTCACCGCATGTTGTTCGGCAATACCAACGTCAAAAGCGCGATCCGGAAAAGCATCCATCATGTATTTTAAGGAGCTCCCCGAAGGCATGGCGGGAGTGATCCCGATAATTTTTGGATTTGTGGTAGCTAGCTCTAATAAGGTCCATCCAAAAACATCTTGGAATTTGGGTGGAATATCTTGTTCTATCTTTGAATAAATTTCGCCCGTTTGCGCATCAAATTTCCCAGGAGCATGGTAGGTTACTTGGTCTTTTTCTGCCTGCAACAATCCTTTTCCCTTGGTTGTAATGATGTGTAAAAATTTGGGGCCTTTTATATTTTTTAATCGGTTGAATTCTGCAATCAAAGCATCAATGTCATGTCCATCTATTGGTCCGGAATAGTCAAAATTGAGCGACTTGATCATGTTGTTTTGTCTCGGGTTCTTTCCTTCTTTGACCGAAGTTAAATAGTGTTTCAATGCCCCAACACTTGGATCAATTCCGATCGCGTTATCATTCAATATGACCAACAAATTGGCGTCAGAAACTCCGGCATGATTCAATCCTTCAAATGCCATACCGCTTGCAATCGAGGCATCACCAATAACTGCTATGTGATGGGTATCCAAACCTTTCAAATTGGAGGCAATAGCCATTCCTAAGGCTGCCGAAATAGACGTGGAAGAATGCCCAACTCCAAAAGTGTCGTATTCACTTTCGGACCGTTTTGGAAAACCCGAAATTCCGTTTAATTGTCTATTGGTAGCAAAAACATCTTTGCGTCCTGTTAGTATTTTATGTCCATACGCTTGATGTCCTACGTCCCAAACCAACAAATCGGATGGGGTATTAAACACATAATGCAACGCAATCGTTAATTCCACAACGCCCAAACTAGCACCTAAATGTCCTTCTTTGGTAGCCACAATATCGATGATAAATTTTCGCAATTCAGCAGCAAGTGCAGGCAATTGCGAAGGTTCCAATTTTCGTAAATCGGAAGGGGAATGAATCGATGTAAGTAGGTTGCTTTTCATTTGAATTAAAAAGCAAATTTACGTTTTTTACAATTAATAACAGGCAATGAAGAATTGTAATTCATCCAACCAAAAATATGCCCTGAAAATTGTATTTTTGTCCGATGGAAAACCTATTCACAGACGAATATTTCATGCGAAAAGCCCTTCATGAAGCAGAAATTGCTTTTGAAAAAGGGGAAATTCCGGTAGGAGCGATTGTCGTAATTGAAAATAAAGTCATAGCTAAAAGTCACAATTTAACCGAACTTCTTCATGATGTTACGGCGCATGCTGAAATGCAATCCATCACGGCAGCTGCGAATTTTTTAGGCGGCAAATATTTGAAAAATTGCACCTTGTATGTGACTTTAGAACCGTGCCAAATGTGTGCTGGAGCCCTGTATTGGAGTCAAATTTCAAAAATAGTATTTGGTGCAACCGACGAACAAAGAGGTTATCAAAAATTAGGTACGCAACTCCATCCTAAAACCACAATTGTTTCAGGGGTTTTAGCCGAAGAATGTGGGCAGCTTATGAAGCAATTTTTTGCCAACCGAAGAAAATAAATTCATAAAAAAAACCGCTTATGAGTAAGCGGTTTTTTATTTATTCTATATCGTTCATTTTAAATGACTCCATGAATTTGGTTGTGTAGTTTCCTGCCACATATTCTGGATCGTCCATTAACTGTCTGTGGAACGGGATGGTTGTTTTTATACCTTCGATATAAAATTCATCCAAAGCGCGTTTCATTTTATTAATGGCCTCTTCTCTTGTTTGCGCCGTTGTAATCAACTTAGCAATCATCGAATCATAATTAGGCGGAATCGTATATCCTGCATACACGTGGGTATCTAAACGAACTCCGTGTCCTCCTGGCGAATGTAAAACGGTAATTTTACCTGGTGAAGGGCGAAAATCGTTGTACGGATCTTCTGCATTGATACGGCACTCGATAGCATGCAAATTTGGGAAGTAATTTTTACCCGAAATTGGAATTCCGGCAGCTACCATGATTTGCTCACGAATCAAGTCATAATCAATTACTTGTTCGGTAATTGGGTGCTCTACTTGGATACGAGTATTCATTTCCATGAAGTAGAAGTTACGGTGTTTATCTACCAAAAATTCTACCGTCCCCGCTCCTTCGTATTTGATATATTCTGCAGCTTTAACAGCAGCTTCTCCCATTTTATTTCGAAGTTCATCGGTCATGAATGGCGATGGCGTTTCTTCGGTAAGTTTTTGATGACGGCGTTGTACAGAACAATCTCTCTCTGAAAGATGACACGCTTTTCCGTAAGAATCTCCAATTACTTGGATTTCAATATGACGAGGTTCTTCAATTAATTTTTCAAGGTACATTCCGTCGTTTCCAAAAGCTGCGGCAGCTTCTTGACGAGCGCTTTCCCATGCTTTCAATAATTCATCTTCTTTCCATACGGCACGCATTCCTTTACCTCCCCCTCCAGCGGTTGCTTTCAGCATCACAGGATAACCCATTTCTTTAGCTAAACTTTGGGTTTGCTCAAAAGATTCTAAGATTCCGTCTGAACCAGGAACACAAGGTACACCGGCAGCTTTCATGGTTGCTTTAGCCGAAGCTTTGTCTCCCATTCGATCGATCATTTCTGGAGAAGCTCCAATAAATTTGATGCCGTGTTCTTGACAGATTTTAGAAAATTTAGCATTTTCTGAAAGAAATCCGTAACCCGGGTGAATAGCGTCTGCATTGGTAATTTCTGCTGCAGCAATAATATTCGACATTTTCAAGTAGGATAAATTACTTGGTGCGGGCCCAATACATACTGCTTCGTCTGCAAATTTTACGTGCAAACTTTCAGCATCAGCCGTAGAGTAAACTGCAACCGTTTTGATGCCCATTTCTTTACAAGTTCTGATAACTCGTAAAGCTATTTCTCCTCTATTGGCGATTAGTATTTTTTTAAACATATACTTTAATTTGAAAATTAAACAATTTAGCTTTGCTCCGTTCGGCCTAAAGCCTCGAGTGAAAAATTTGAAAATGAATTCAAATAAATACTATTTTTTTTCAAATTAAGACGGATCAACTAAAAATAATGGTTGATCAAATTCAACTGGAGACATATCGTCTACTAAAATTTTAACAATTTTACCTGAAACTTCTGCTTCAATTTCGTTGAATAATTTCATTGCTTCAATAACACAAAGAACATCTCCTTTTTGAATGGTGCTTCCTACTTCTGTAAAAACAGCTTTATCTGGAGCCGGTTTTCTGTAGAAAGTTCCAATCATAGGCGATTTTATTGTGATGTATTTTGCATTGTCATCTGCAGCAGGAGCAGCAGGTGTAGCAGCAGCCGGTGCTGAGGCAGCGATTTGAGGTGCTGCTTGAACAGGAGCTTGTTGTACATAAGTTACTTCTGGAGCTGCACTTTCCAAAGTCGTTTTGATGGTAATTTTGACATCACCTGTTTCAAGTTTTACTTCGGCAACACCTGTATTTGCAACAAATTTAATCAGGCTTTGAATTTCTTTTAAATCCATAATGTATGTTATTTAGTTAATTTGTCAATAATTAATAGGCCCATTTTAAATAAATAGAACCCCACGTAAATCCACCACCAAAGGCAGCAAAAATAAGATTATCTCCTTTTTTGAATTTATTTTCAAAATCACTTAGCAACAAGGGCAACGTTGCTGAAGTTGTATTTCCGTATTTTTGTATATTGATTAAAACCTTGTCTTCATCCACTCCCATTCTAGAAGCTGTAGCATCAATGATTCTTTTGTTTGCTTGATGCGCAACCAACCAATTGACGTCGTCGTGAGTGAGGTTGTTGCGTTGCATGATTTTCTCGCTCACATCCGCCATTCCAGAAACTGCGTATTTAAAAACAGTCTTACCGTCTTGAAAAACAGCATGTTGACCATTTTCTACGGTTTCCATGGTTGTTGGCAAAATGGATCCACCTGCATCAATTTTTAAATATTCTCTACCAATTCCATCAGAAACCAAAACCTCATCTTGAACTCCTAATCCTTCGTAGTTTGGTTCAAACAGTGCTGCTCCTGCACCATCTCCAAAGATGATACATGTAGCTCTATCTGTGTAATCAATAATAGATGACATTTTATCTGCACCAATTAACAATACTTTTTTGTATTTTCCTGATTCGATGTAGGCTGCGGCTGTCGACATTCCGAAAAGAAAACTCGAACAAGCTGCTTGAAGATCAAATGAGAAAGCATTTACAGCACCAATTTGTGTAGCCACATACACTCCTGTAGCAGCAACCGGTAAATCGGGAGTTGCGGTAGCCATAATCAATAAATCAATTTCGGCCGGGTTGATGTTTTTTCTTTTTAGTAGGTCTTGTGCTGCTTTGATGGCAAGGTAAGAAGTTCCTTTTCCTGGTTCCTTAAGCAATCTTCTTTCAGAAATGCCCGTTCTTGTCAAAATCCATTCATCATTGGTATCTACCATTGTTTCAAGCACTTTATTTGAAAGTACAAAATCTGGAACATACCCTCCAACGGCGGTAATTGCTGCGGTAATTTTATTCATATTACTATTTTATTGCCTCAAAAAAGCAAAAGTTTTTGAGAGGTTGAAATTACAAAAAAAAATTAAGTTATCTTTAAATTTGAAAAATAATAAAACAAAAAACTCTCACAAATAACGTGAGAGTTTGTATTTTAATAGTAAAATATATTAAATTTCAACTACTGATTTATCGATAACTACTTGACCTCTGTAGTACATTTTACCTTCATGCCAGTAAGCTCTGTGGTACAAATGTGCTTCACCTGTAATTGGGCAAGTTGCAATAGTTGCAGCAGTTGCTTTGTAATGTGTTCTTCTCTTATCTCTTCTTGTTTTGGAGATTTTTCTCTTAGGATGTGCCATTTTACTATATTATTTATCCGTTAATAGTTGTTTTAATTTGTCCCATCTAGGGTCAATTTCTTCTTGTTCAATATTTTTGGGCTTTTCTTTAACCGATAATTCAGTTAATTTCTCAAGCGCTTCTGTTTGCAATGTGCCGTCTTTTATTCCAGGATGAACCCTTTTAAAAGGCACACTCAAAACAATCATTTCATAAATGTACTGCGAAACATCGATTTGATGTTCTCCATGGGGCAAAATTAATAATTCTTCATTGTCATTATTAAAGTGATCCCCAAACTGAACTACTAAATGTAATTTTGCTTTTACAGGCAAGTCAAACATTTCGCTAGTCAAGTCGCACGGAACATGAACTGTTCCTTTTTGTTTAAAATCAAGCTCCAATAAGGTGCTCTTTTTTTCTAAAACGATCGATATTTTGATGTCACAATCTTCAAATTCGTGATAATCAAAATCTGCAAAGAACTTTTTATTTATTTGAAAATCAAAAGTATGTTTCCCTAACTTTAATCCAATAAACGGAATTAAAAATTCATTTGTTACTTTCATCTGATTTTCAATTATCCTCACTCAAAAAATTGAGTTTGGGAGTGCAAAGATATAAAATTATTGTAATTCCAAAAGCCTTATGCACCTTTTTTTGTCAATAACTCTTTTTCTTTTGTTTTTAAAGGGTTTTTTACTAGTTCTTTGTATTCATTTCTGGCATGGTATACATCAATTGCTAGATAAACTGCTTCTTTAAAAGAATTATAATCTGCCGCCCCTTTTCCTGCAATTTCATAGGCAGTACCGTGATCTGGTGAAGTTCTAATTTTATCCAATCCGGCGGTATAATTGACACCCTTACCAAACGATAGTGTTTTGAACGGAATCAATCCTTGATCGTGATAACTTGCAATCACCGCGTCAAACTTTTCGTATTGCCCACTTCCAAAAAAACCATCTGCAGCATACGGTCCAAAAACAAGAATTCCTTTTTCAAAAAGTTTCTTAACCGTTGGCTTCATGATTTCGTCGTCTTCTTTACCAATCACTCCATTGTCTCCCGAGTGCGGATTAAGACCTAACAGAGCAATTCTCGGTTTGGTAATTCCAAAATCTTGCTTCAAAGTCAAGTTGATGGTTTCTATTTTTTGAGTAATCAATTTTTCGGTAATATGAGAAGCCACATCGTTTACAGGAACATGATCTGTAAGCAAGCCCACTCTTAAATTATCTTGTACCATCAGCATCAACGCATTCCCTTCCAGCTCTTGGTCTAAATAATCTGTATGTCCAGGAAATTTAAATTCTTCCGACTGGATGTTGTATTTGTTGATGGGAGCTGTCACTAAAACATCGATCAAACCTTCTTTAAGCGCTTTTGTTGCCGTCGTAAATGATTTTATCGCATAGTTTCCAACTGTTTCGTCTGTTGTACCAAAATTAATATCTACTCCTTCTTTCCAAACATTCAAAACATTGATTTTTCCTTTTACCAGTTGACTCAATGTGTCAATTCCGTGTAAAGGTGTTTCTGAGTTTAGATTTTTTTTAATAAAAGACAAGATTTTCACATTAGCAAAAATAACAGGAGTACAAAGCTCCAGCATTCGATTATCTTCAAATGTTTTTAAAATTACTTCGCTTCCAATTCCATTCAAATCTCCGATAGAAATACCGACGATAATATTTTCTGCTTTTTTCATAGCGTATTGTGCTTTTATTGCTAATTTTGAAATGCAAATTTAGTAAAATAAAACGACAATGTTTACAGGAATAATAGAAACCCTCGGAATCATCCAAGACATCCAAAAAGACCAAGACAATCTTCATGTTACGGTTAGCTCTAGCCTTACCAATGAACTTAAAATTGATCAAAGTGTTGCTCACAATGGGGTTTGCCTAACTGTTGTTGCTATAGAGGAAGATCGATACACGGTAACCGCGATTCAAGAAACCATTCTTAAAACGAATCTAGGCAGTTGGAACATCCACGACGTGGTGAATTTAGAACGCGCGATGAAACTAGGCGATCGTTTGGATGGACATATTGTACAAGGGCATGTTGACCAAACAGGAGTTTGCAAATCGATTGAAGAAACGCAAGGTAGTTGGCGCTACACTTTTGAATACGATGCGTCATTACATAACCTAACCATAGAAAAAGGTTCAATTACCGTAAACGGAGTGAGTTTAACCGTTGTGGATTCAAAACCCAATGAATTTAGCGTAGCCATTATTCCTTATACGTATGAACATACAAATTTCCATTCGTTTACAGTGGGAACACGAATCAATTTAGAATTTGATGTGATTGGAAAATACGTAAGTCGTTTGCACCAACTTTCAAAATAAGCTTAGATTTTTTTAATCATTTTTGCCGGTACACCTGCCACCACCACGTTATCTGGAACATCTTTGGTAACGACCGAACCGGCAGCTACAATCGCATTTTCGCCCACGGTTACTCCTGGTAAAATAGTGGAAGCTGCTCCTATCCACGCATTTCTTTTGATGCGAATGGATTGTAGGTCCAATGATTTACGTCGGGCCGGATCAATGGGATGGTTTTCTGTAATGAGACTTACTTTGGGCCCAATTAACACATCATCCTCGATGGTAATCCCTCCCAAATCAAGAAAGGAACAATCATGATTGATGAAAACATTTTTCCCGATGGATGTGTGTTTTCCAAAATTAGTATAAAAAGGCACAAAAATCGTGGTGCTGTTGTCCAATTTAGCACCTATAATTTCGCTGATGCGGTCTCTTATTTCTGTGGTATTTGTAGCTGTATTTAACTTGGAGGATAAGGCAATGGTTTGCGCCACTTTTTTCCAAAGTTGTGGCAGTTCAGGATCGTTTTGGTCGATAACACCGCCCGCTAACATTCTTTTGAAGAGGTTCATTTACTTTTTATTTTTTTGTGATAAAAATTCCATAATTGGAATGCCATTTTGATCAATCAAGGCCTTTTTTTCATTCCAAAAGTTTGCAGCCAAGATTGCAAATGTTCTGGTGATTTCAGTTTGACTAAAATTATTAAATTCGCATCCAACAGCAAATAGGTCGGAGTTCCAAAAACATAATAATCTTTGGCAGCTTGTGTTTCCCAACCTTTTCCGTCGCAATACATAAAAAACGGACTTGCTTTGTAATAGTCTTTGAACTGGTTTCTATCGCTGTCCAAAGAAACATAGATGAATTCAACATCGAACTCTTTTTGTATAGAAGTGTATTTCCCGAGTAAATCGGGGTAATCTGATTGGCAATTTGGGCACCAGCTGGCACCAAAAACGACTAATTTATAAGCTGCTTTTACTTGTGATAACGAGTTGTATTTTTGACTGGAATCCAAAACATATTGAGAATCAAAAACAATATCGGGAGCCGTGTTACCAACTTTCATAGCTCTGTAAGTTTCTAACTGTCGTGCTAAATTGGCGTCGATGGTGCAACTCACTTCCGATTGCACTTTGACAGCTAAATACTCTGCTGCTTCAAAAAAACTGTGTTTTTCTAACAACTCAAAAAGATAATCGGTTACAATATTCAACGGTTTTTCATGGGTGCCTAATTTTATCAGGATCGCATCTATCGAAAGTTTCATGTCTTTCAAAACTTGATCAAACGATTGACCGCTGTTTTCAATCAGCCAAAAATGTCCTTCAATGGCGTCTTTTAACAAGCCACTTTTGTACAATCTTGGATCGGAATAATCGAGCTTGCGAAAGGCCGCTATTGTTGCAGGCACTTCTTCGGGGCGGTATTGCGCAATGGTCGTTACTGAACTTACCAATTTACGAGTGGGTAAAACCCAACGCGCATAGCTGTCTTTGGGCAATGCTTCTAAAAAAGTAGCTTCTTCGGTTTTTATCCGAAGGAGTTCTTGTTGAATGGCTTTCGAAGGTGCTTTTTGATTGGAAAATAACGCTTCTGAAGCATATAATTTTTCTAAATAACCCCATGCACTCAGAGCTTGTTCACGTTTTGTATGCTCTTGAGAAAATTGTTCAAACCATTGGTTTTCTTTGCTTTTGGTTGTTTTTATGGTTTCGATGAATTCTAAAGACGTTCCGGCTATTTCAATGTTTTCGCCGCTTAGCAGCACAAGAAAAGGCTTGCTCTCGGGTGTAATTAAATAACCCATGCCATAATCGACAGCCGTATAACTGAGTATAAATTTTCCTTGAAGATCCGTTTGAACGCTCGCAATTGTATAGGTTTGTATCCCGTCAAAGCCTTCCAACTTGATTTCTTTTTGTGCATATTGTGATAACTGACCCGAAATAGATTGGCCCATCACACCTATAGTACTACATAGTGCACACACAAAAATGGTAACTGATTTCATATGCTACATAAATTAAATTGTCTCTATTACACTTTTTGAAAGAGCTCCAAACCAAACTCATTTGGATGATACCCCAAAATAACAAACCATAATCTTACAAAAATAGCAATTGCCTTTAAAGTCTATCTCATTTTATTAATTTTTTATACATCGGACGGCAGCTGCTGTTCCGAAGTCTTGTATAGATGACCAATAGAAACTTCGAACGGCAGTTTTTCCGGAAATATTCCCAGAACTCGTTCGATAATAACCTTCAGATCCTAACCATGCGATACCCGAATCATGGTATCTTAAACCAGTTGTAGTAAATTTAAGGATATGATTTTCTCTTGTGGTATTTGTAATTCCCGAAATAACAAACAAATTTTGAAGTTGTGTTTCATTAGGAACATAAAAACCTTTAGGACAAGGATTGTTAGTACTCGATTCATTAGCCCAAAGTGTGAGATTGATATTTGCCATCCAAATAGGTTTTCCAATAAATTTAGCGTCTGTAGGATTATCGGAAACTATTGAAGAAATAGCTGGTGTAACTGGAGTTCCAGCCGTATTACTAGTATAGTTTATCAACTCATGACCATCCGCTTTTCTACCCCATTGAAAAAGACTACCATAAGCCTTAAAGTCCGTTGAACTTGTTGCTTGTTGATTTGGGTTAAAGTTGGCATGACTAATCTTTGTATAATAGGCCCCTAAATTGTGATTCAACCAGGTATTGCCGTCTTCTGCTTCAATTGGTAAATAAAGCATCAAGTGAGAAGTTGTACTCGAATTATTATCTGCTACGCCAAACATTTTATCGGGGATTCCGGGCATCAAACGCAAGTTCAACGTTCCGAGTTCATTGTTATTATTACGAACATAAGATAAAGTCCCTACTAAAACCCCCAAATTATCATTACCATTACCTGTATTAAGATCTAATTTTTTGAGATTTAAGGTACCACCAACCGCTTCTATTTTCGCAACAATTCTTTTGGTTGTTGAATAAAAAATTTGTGAAGCCCAAGATAGTTTAAGGTCTCTACTGATATTGTCCTCTGTGAATTCTGCAGGGATTGTAATGGTTGGAGAAGTATAAGCGGGTAATGTTCCATCTGCGGTTGCAGATACCATGAGGTAAATCGTTTTCCCTGTTGTTGGAATGCTTCCTTGTACATTAATAGTAGTCGCTTCACTAACGCCATCGGCAGCTACTGAAGTGGCAGTGGTGGCAGTGGTTGTAGGTGGCGAATAAGGTAAATAATCTACATCATAAACAGAGGCAATGTAGGTATTGGAAACCGTTGCGAGTGAAATCACACCTGGTATTGTTCCTGTGGATCGCGTAAAACTACAGTTTGGCGAAGTGTTTAATGTATACGTGTGCGTTCCCAAAGTAGAAGGCGTACCAGTAGCTTTAAGTACTACGGTTTTTGAGCCTGTTGGTGCAGAAAAAGTACCTGATGCAGAAAAAGTTACTCCCACTTCGGTGGTAGAAGTAGCTGTAAAATTATACGTTCCCACTGTAGTGACGTTTACTGTAATGGTTTGTGTCACTGTATTTGAAGGGATCGCTGTACCTTGTGTCATGGACCCAACCGACGAAGTAGAACAATCATGAGTAGCGATTACACTGGTTCCATTTGAACTGACATTAATTATCGTTCTATTAAAGCTACAAGTTGGAGTGGTATTCAAATTAAAACTGACTGATGAACCCGATGCGGTGGGCGTTCCGGTTGCGGTTAACACAACTAATTGCTCACCGGTTGCTGTAAAAGTTCCAGATCCTGAAAATGTAACCCCATTAATCGTCGTCGTCGTGTAATTATACGTTCCTAAAGTAGTCACGGAACCCTTAATTGTTTGTGTCACATTGTGTTCTGGAAGTATGGTTACTCCCAAGGTCATCGTGCCACTTGATGCAATTGTACAAGTGTATCCTGAGACAATACCTGTTCCATTCGTGGAAGGGTCTTCAGTTGGTCTACTAAAACCACAGTTAGGGGTGGTATTCAAGGTATACGTATGGTTACCTGAATTAGTTGGTATTCCGGACGAAGCCGTCAGCAAAACATCTTGGTTTCCTGTACTAGTAAAAGTACCAGATCCTGAAAAAGTAACCCCATTAGCAGTAGCGGATATACTGTAACTCCCCAAAGCTGTTACGTTGGCAGTGATGGTTTGAGTAACACCCGTCCCCGAAACCGGCACGCTTTTTTTCAACCTCCCTTCAGAGGCTGTTGTACAGGAGTAGGATGAAACTAGACTTGTACCCCCAGAGGTAGTACTAATCACTCCTCTTGAAAAAGAACAATTAGGGGTGGTATTCAGCGTAAACGTATGAAAGCCTCCTAAAGATGGCGTTCCAGTAGCTGTTAAAAGGACCTGTCGATCACCTGTTGCAACAAAATACCCTGATCCGGCAAATGTAATTCCGTTGATAGTAGCTGAGATATTATACGAACCTAATTCGGTGACGGTAGCCGTAATGGTTTGGGTAATACCGTTACCAACTGCAGATCCTTGCGTCATTGTTCCAGTCGAAGCCGTATCGCAGGTGTAGGCCGATACAATCCCGGTGCCGTTGGTAGAAGGGTGCAAAGGCAAACTCCCAATGCATTTCCAATTGGCACCAGAAGCTGAACCAAAGTTAACCATTAAACAATTTAAATCTGTATCAAAAAGGGTGAGCCCTTGAGCGGGTGAGGTAATGGCAATACGTTCAGCAGTAGTCATTTTTGGAAATTTCATTCCTTGAGCAGTACTACTGAGTTCCAAAACAGCACTGGTATTGGGATTGTTTATGCCAATTCCAAGTTGTGCCCATACATTACTGTAACTGCTGATGAATAAAAAGATATGGTATATAAATATATTTTTCATGGTAGTGATTTTTGAATGATCCAACGATTGTGAATGCTAAGTTTAATTTTATAATAGGTTTATAGATAGATTAAGGCAGATCTTTAATGCAACGTACGCTTCCAGCTCTGGCTCTAATATTTCCTACAATAGAACTATTTCCGCCGTTTATGTATAGATTATAGGAAGAATTTACAATAATTGTACTACTCCAATAATACCCGTCAGAGTTTTGATATTGTATATAAGATGTACCACTGCTATAATTTCTTGCGCCGGCTACACTAATCTTGAGAGGTGATGCATAGGCACCCGCAGCATTACTCGAAATCCAAGATGCTCGTTCCGCTTCCAGCTCAACTGAGGTAGGTATTCGGTATCCATTGGGGCATGGATTGTTCGTTCCGTTTGCACCTTGCCACAAATTAACATTCTGAGGATTTCGCCAATTATTTGGGCTACTCGCTGGTACTATGAAATTTCCATGCCCTGGAGTATCCGAACTGCTTAAAGTACTTGTGTCTGTAGAAGTTGTGACCCCATCGCCTGTAAAGCGGTTGACACATTGGTGCCCATCTGAACCGCGGCCCCATTGGTACAATGAACCATACGACTGCGCGTCATTTGTAGCGGTCGCTGCACGAGTAGCTCCTAAGTTACGGTCCATCCATACCTTTCCTGTGGGCGAAGTTACATCGATCACTTCGGTCGGATTGGACGGATTACAATGCACAGTGCCAGCCGGATAGGGCGATCTGTCTGCATTTGCCAACAAAGTCACCCATTCCGTTCCATTATACATTCGGATACTGTTGTCGAATGTGTTGTAATAGATCATGCCGGTTACCGGAGCCAAATCGGCAGTTGCCCTGGGCAAGCGAACACCCTTGGTGTTACTTACAATTTCCAGTATTGTGTTGTTATCAAGATCGGAAGAAATGCCAATCCCAATTTTGGCAACAGATGAAGTAGAACCGAGTGTGGTGCTAACTTCTTTGCCTGTACAAGCATTTTTCCATTTTCCATTATCTAAAGAAATCAACACACAATTTACGGTGCTGTCATAGATGACAATACCTCCCACAGGAGACAATATCCCATTAGAAGCATTTCTTTGCGTGGTTGTAAGTCGAGGTAAAAGCAGCCCTTTGTTGGTTGCTGAAAGATCTAAAATCGAACTTGGATCTGGGGAGTTGTTACCTATGCCTATTTGTGCATAAACAACCCCTGCTACTAATAAAGCAACGGGTAAATAAATATTTTTCATAATGATTTAAATTGATGTGCATGTATTTGTTTTGTTTTGGCTTGTATTATCTTAAAAAAATATTCTCTTCTCGTAAACTATATCATCGGCATTAGGTAAAAAATAGGGTCAATTTTTTATACAGCGTACCGGACAACCATTGCCTCTAGGTGTTGAAGCTCCTGCATTAAATGCCCTGGTGCCGCTTTTCCCTGGAACACTTGCTGATCGGGTTCTATAATAAGCCCCCCCAATTACGGGTATGCTTACTCCTGTAAGATTATAATATCTTATTCCCGATGCTGATAATTTTAGAATATGATTATCTCTGTTAGAGTCTGTTATACCTGTAACAGAAAACAGATTGAAAATCTGGGTTTCATCTGGAACGATATATCCTGTAGGGCAAGGATTATTTGCGCTTGATTCAGTAGCCCAAAGGGTGTTATCTGGAGTAACTCGCCATTCTTCTGCTTGAATAATTTTAGCATCTGAAGGATTGTCACTCAAAGTTGCAGTAACGGCTGTTGTAACTGGCGTACCTGATGTACTGCTGGCGAAGTTTATTAATTCATGTCCGTCAGCTTTTCTGCCCCATTGAAAAAGACTACCATAAGCCAAATAATCCGTTGAACTTGTTGCTTGTTGATTTGGGTTAAAGTTGGCATGACTAATTTTTGTATAATGGGCCCCTAAATTATGATTCAGCCACGTATTACCGTCTTCTGCTTCGATTGGTAAATAAAGCATCAAGTGAGAAGTTGTACTCGAATTATTATCAGCCACCCCAAACATTTTATCGGGGATTCCGGGCATCAAACGCAAGTTCAACGTTCCAAGATCATTGGCATTATTTCGTATATAGGATAAAGTTCCAATTAAAACCCCCAAATTATCATTTCCATTGCCTGTGTTAAGGTCTAATCTTTTAAGATTTAAGGTGCCACCTACCGCTTCTATTTTCGCAACAATTCTTTTGGTTGTTGAAGTGAAAGATTGAGAAGCCCAGGATAGTTTAAGGTCTCTACTGGTATTATCCTCTGTAAATTCTGCAGGGATTGTAATGGTTGGAGAAGTATAAGCAGGTAATATCCCATCTGCGGTTGCTGATACCATGAGGTTAATCGTTTTCCCTGTTGTTGAAATACTCCCTTGTACATTAATAGTAGTCGCTTCACTAACCCCATCGGCAGCTACCGAAGTTGCAGTGGTTGCAGTGGTTGTTGGTGGTGTATAAGGTAAATAATCAGCATCGTATACCGAAGCTATATAGGTATTAGAAACCGTTGCAAGTGAAATCACTCCAGGAATTGGTCCTGTTGATCTCGTAAAACTACAGTTTGGCGTGGTATTGAGCGTAAACGTATGAAAGCCTCCTAAAGAGGGCGTTCCAGCAGCGGTTAATAAAACTGCTCGATCTCCCGTTGCAACAAAATACCCTGATCCGGAAAATGTAATCCCATTGATCGTAGTAGAGATATTATATGTACCAACTGCAGTCACTGTAGCCGTAATGGTTTGGGTAACACCGCTACCAGTTGCAATTCCTTGCGTCATTGTTCCAGTCGAAGCCGTATCGCAGGTGTAGGCCGATACAATCCCGGTCCCGTTGGTTGAGGGATGGTTGGTCGATACCCCTCCAATACATTTCCAGTTAGCGCTTGAAATAGTTCCAAAATTAACCATTAAGCAGTTAAGATCGGTATCAAATACGGTCAATCCTTTTGCTGGCGATGCAATGGCATTGCGCTCAGTAGTCGTCATTTTTGGGAATTTCATTCCTTGTGTTGTACTGCTGAGTTCCAACACGGCATTGGAATCAGGACTACTTGTGCCGATGCCAACTTGTGACCACATATTTGAAGTAATACTAAGAACTAGTAATAATAGAAATACAATTTTATTCTTCATATTTTTTTATAGTATCACCAAATGATTTTTGAATACCATTTGACCATTTTTATTTAATTTTTAATGCAACGTACGCTGTCTCCGGTTGCTCTATTAGAGTAGCCTACAGAACTATTACCACCACTTATAGATAGTTGATAGGAAGCATTTGCATTATAATTGGTACTGCTCCAATAACGCCCATCAGAATTTTGATATTGTAGAGCAGAAGGATAATTGCTAATACTTCGTGCACCGGCTAAACTAATCTTAAGAGGTGACGCAAAGGCACCCGCAGCATTATTAGTAACCCAAGATGCTCGTTCCGCTTCCAACTCAACTGAGGTAGGTATTCGGTAACCGTTGGGGCATGGATTGTTCGTTCCGTTTGCGCCTTGCCATAAATTTAGGTTTTGAGGATTACGCCAATTATTTGGGGGACTCGATGTCGTAATGTAATTCCCATGTCCAGGAGTGTCTAAACTGCTTAAAGTACTCGTGTCTGAAGAAGTGGTTACTCCATCTCCCGAAAATCGGTTGACGCATTGGTGGCCGTCTGAACCGCGACCCCATTGATACAACGAACCATACGATTGAACGTCATCCATAGCGGTAGCAGCACGAAATGCTCCTAGGTTTCGATCCATCCATACTTTACCTGTTGGCGAAGTTACATCTACCACTTCGGTTGGATAAGAAGGATTGCAATGGACGGTACCTGCCGGATAGGGCGCATCACCTGCATTTGCCAGTAAGGTCACCCAAGAAGTTCCGTTGTACAATCGGATGCTGTTATCTGTGGTGTTGTAATACAACATTCCGGTAACTGATGCTAAATCAGCTGTTGCTCTTGGTAACAGCACACCTTTGGAGTTGCTTACTACCTCAAGAATTGTATTGTTATCTAAAGCTGAAGTAATACCTATTGCTGTTTTTGCTATGGAAGATGTGGTTCCCGAAGTGGTGCTTACTTCTTCACCCGTACAGGCATTTTTCCATTTTCCATTCTCCAATGAAATCAATAAGCAATTTGAAGTACTATCATAAATAACAATACCTCCCGCAGGAGACAATATTCCATCAGAAGCGTTTCTTTGTGTGGTTGTAAGTCGAGGTAAAAGCAGTCCTTTGTTGGTAGCGGATAAATCCAATACCGAACTTGCATCGGGTGTGTTGGTTCCTATGCCAACCTGAGCATAAAAAACACCTGTTATTAAAAAAACAAGGATCAAAAAAAGTGGTTTCATTTGTGTCATTGTTGATTCTTCATTTATTTTTGATGGATGATATGGTAATTCGCTTGTATACCCCTGCTACGATATTTAAAAATTAATTTTTTATACAGCGAGTAGACAAACCATATGAACGATTCCAGTTCCCAAAACTTGTATAATTTACTGTTATTTGATATACTGTACTATTAGTATTGGATGAAGTCCAATATATCCCCTCAGTACCATTCAAACTTCCATTACCACCATTATAACGCATTCCTCCCAAAGGTAACTTTAAATTAGAAGCAATCGCACCCGCTGCTTTAGTACCACCATTCGCACTCCAGCTATTTCCTTCGGTTGTCCATTCGGCAACTGTTGGTAAGCGGAACCCGCTTGGGCATGGGTTGTTAGTTCCACCATCTCCACCCTGCCATAAATTGGAGTTAAAAGGGTCAAGCCAATTTTGTGGTGGCGTCGTGACAATAAAATTTCCATGTCCAGGAGTATCGGTAGTCGAAAGTGTCGTAGTCGTTGCAGAGGTTCGGCTTTGGTGACCATCATCGCCTCTTCCCCACTGAAATAAATCACCATAAGCTGCGGTATCAGTGCTGCTCGTTGCAACCTGCGTTGCCCCTAAATTTCGGTCAAGCCAACATCTTGAATTGGCGCCAACTGCTGTGCCGTAGGTTACTGGTGATCCTCTGTAAGTGAAGGTAACTGTGGCTGTACCACATACAAAACTTGGGGTTATCGAGCTCGAAGCATCCGATGGATCTGATTCACCTACACTATTGATGGCCACAACGGTAAATGTATATGCTGTCCCATTCGTTAGACCTGTTACTTCAATAGGTGAACTTGTGCCAATTCCTGCAAAACTGCCTGGGTCGGATGTTACTTTATAACTGGTAATGGCACTACCACCGTTGGAAATGGGTGCCGTAAAAGCCACACTTGCTTTTAAATTAGCTGAAGTAGCTACCACATTAGTGGGAGCACCAGGAACCGTTTTAGGCATCACCGAAGCAGAAGAACTAGAAGCTACCGAGTTTCCTGCACTATTTGTTGCAATTACAGTAAATGTGTAAGTCGTTCCATTGGTTAATCCTGTAACAACTATAGGAGAACTCGAACCTGAAGCGGTAATATTATCTGGTGAAGAAGTCACTGTATATCCCGTAATAGCACTACCTCCATTGGAAGTCGGCGCTGTAAAAGCGACACTTGCTTGGGCATTTGAAGCCGTCGCTACCACGCTCGTTGGAGCATATGGTTTGGCAACACTGGCAGTATTCCCTACCATGTTGGTCCATGTTGATCCGTTGTAAACTTGTAACTCGCCATTGGGACCACAATTGGAACACCAAATAAACAAACCTGCTACCGGTGAAACAATGGCAGCCTTTTGTTCGTAGGTTAGACGTGGGGGTAATAAGCCTCCCGAAGTAGAGTTAATGTCCAAAGCCGCTGAAGCATTGGGTGTAACAGTTCCAATCCCTACTTGTGCGTAAGTAGAAATAGATAAGCATATTAAATATGCTGAAAATAATATCTTGATCTTATTCATATTTCTTATAATAAAAAAACGTTTCTCTAAAGAAACAAACCTTTATTTTAAAACAACTAATCGTTTACTAAAATTACTATCTATTCAATAGTTTCGTAGTAACGATCTGACCGTTGATTAATTTTACTTTTACTAAATACATCCCTTGTGCCTGATTAAATGGAGCAATCACTGAAGTTGCATCGGTATTTGTAGGATGTACAGTTGCTACCAAGCGACCGGTTATATCATATACATTAACGAGTTCCATCGCCGTACTAGCTTGTATTTTAAGATTATTATCTGATAAAATTGCATAAGTAGTTGCGTCAACATGATCTACATTACCTAGCGAACTATTTTGATATACAATTTTAAATCGATCGTTATCTTGAGCAACGGTTGTTGTAAATTCATACGCTCCGTTAGCAAAATTATGGTAGTTATTCAATACCGAATCGTATAAGTAGATCGGTTGATTGTTTGAAAAGATACCTTCTGTTTGAGCGATATCAATGTACAATGAAGAAGTCAAATTTGCTGCTTTTGCTACCCCTAATTTAACAACATCTGTCGCAATAAATGTAGGTCGTGCATTGATGACTAATTTTCTTGAACCATCATCCAAAATACTATATAAATTGGTAGGACTTGAAGTTAATAATTGAGCATCATACATGTTGTCATACTCTAGTGTAGTTTCAGGTAAGTAAGCTACCACTATTTGATTTACAACCTCATTGTTTGTTTTTAATTTAAGCAAGAAACGATCTGCATTTTGAGTGGTAGTTTGTGCATAACTGTTGGTACGATAAAATTGACCGTTATTTCCAACAACACGCATGCAATTTGTAAAAGTTACATTTCCACTTGCCAATGCTCTCACTTTGAATCCTTGCCCTGCAGCAATTTTACCATTAAAACTACTTGAACTTGTTCCGGAATATGCCGTTGAACCCGCTTTTGTGTAGGCAATATAATCTGCCACACTGTAGGTCTCGCCAGCAGCACCACTATTTGAGGTATTTGCTCTCCACAAATAAATAGCTCCATCGATGATGTCATTATTTACAGTCAAAAACTTATCTGCATCAATTGCCGACGGATAAGGATTGGCCAATAAATTGTTGTTTCGTGCACTTACATCATCTCCAGCTAATTTGGCAACTGCAACAGACACATCGCCATTGTTTGCCGTTCCTGTAAATTTTAAATCAATCGTAGCAGTTGCAGTTCCATCAACAAAGGGAGCTTGTTGCTTGACTCTTGTGATGAATCCTTTTCCTGGGCTGGTTGAAGTTAAATTTTGCCAACCCCCTGCTGTTGTTAAATCCCCTGAAACATATTTATATTTAAAATCAAAAGCTCCAGCGGTACTTGCCCCTGTTGCTATGGCATTATTCAGTTGAGAAAAAACATTTTCTACTACGGGAGTACCCCAATATACATAATCATAGCGTCTCATGGAACGAGTGGTTCTCGTTAACTCTATAGTGGGTTTGGCTCCTCCAGCATTGTATTGAACAAGATTCGATTCGTTGGTCATTTTGATGGTTCCAGAACCCGTAACACCATCTACCACTTCTAGTGTTTGTGTTCCTGATAAGTTCACATCATACCCATTTAAATTAAGCGCATAACATTGGAAAGAACCGCCGCTATAATTTGCATTTAAGGTAACCGCATCTGTTAAAGTAGGGGTTGTAGACCATGCGCTACCGTTCCATATTCTGGTCAATCCAGAACTAACTACCTCAACACATGTAACTCCTTTTTCTCCGATGGCAAAAGCTGCATATTGAGATAAGTTAACCGCAGATGACGAAGTGATGGATCCCGAACCACTCATAGAACTTGTTCCGCCAAATTTAGAAGTGGCATCAATAGCAGAATCAATAATTTCCCATTTCCCATTTTTATATCCTACGATGGAAAGATCGGGATAAGAAAAGGTACTCAAACCACTTCCTGTTCTCCACGACAATGAAATGACGGAATTTACACCCGTAATGATCCAATAATCAGAGGTTCCAACAGCAGTAACAGCCGCGGCTAAACCGCCTGAATAGGCTACTAAAGGGTTGTCGTTAATGTAGGTTGCTTTTACCCCTGAAGCATCTGCTGGAGTCACTTGGATGGGTGCATAAACGGTTCCTGATCCAATAGGCAAATTGGTAGCGGTTGTATTTTTGGTTTCGGTATATCCGTTGATGAATTTTGTATTGGTCCCATCGGTAGAAAAATCAGCATTGGCACCTATATAAATTTTTCCATCAGTAGAAACGTAGGGCAAGGCTTTGGATGTTGTTGTACTGGATGCACTGCCAAACGATAAAGTCCCCGAGTTGATGTAAAGTACTGTGTTGGATGCAACATGCAAAATACCGTTATTATGTAATTGTGCTTGCAGAGGATTTGAGCTGACCAATAACAAAAATAACAATCCAATTTTTATTGAAAAATAAGTGGTGGGTTTATTTACTATTTGTTTCATTTTTTTGTTTTTGTGTTGTTGATTTATTCAAGAAGTAGCAAGCACTCAGTAACATGACTACAATCAACCAAATTTGATAATCATCAATGGGTGCTGGAGGCGGCGGATCAATAGGGTCTTCAAATTCTGGAATAGGACTTGAATAACAAGTTGTATGGATGATAAATATTCCCAATAATAATTTCTTCATAATTATTTTCTAAATAATTAATACTCACAAAGTAACAAAGGTATTTTATTTTTCGAATATACACAAAAAGTGATAAAAAAATTCAATTATGTGTATTTTTATTTGATCATTGAAGAGGTTAAAACTAAAAAAGCCCTACACAAAGTAAGGCTTTTTTAATTCATATTGTTTTAGGTAACTTATCTAACCCAATACCAAATAATTTGAGGGTCGGTATTACCACAACAACCTAACCAAGGCGCAGGAGAAAACCCTTGAACTGAAACTAAGGTTCCCCACCAAGAATTACCTGGGTCCGAACTGGTAGTAATTACTCCAGGTCCTGACGAATAATACCATGGCAATCTATGTTCGATAGCATCATCACTATCCCACCAATTGCCAAACCTAGTGTTAAGTGTAACATCTGTTTGATTAATATCAGTATGCACAAAACTATACGCTTGATTGGCAGTCCAAATTCCACCCCAGTTTCCTCGAGTGGTAGCTTCTAACATGTATTGAAAACCGCTTGCGCTCTTTTTTAAATAATCGGCATAGGAAATAATAGAATAAACTCCATTAATTGTTGGACTGTTCTCATTTCTCAAAATTGCATTGGATCCATCCCATCCAGCATTGTCGTTGTTACACATAATCAACGTCCAACCACCTCCGTTTGTGGTCATGTCGGCATAAATTTGGAAGGGCGTATTATTATTTATGTTTGGATTTGAAATCCAATACAAACCATCTGTAGCATTAGGATAATCTCTTTTGATTTGGTAAGCACTTCTTCCAGGATTTGCTTGGGTAAGACCATCTCCACCTTGCGCTTCCCAAGAACCACATAGTGGACTGATTGTAATGGTGTAGTTCATTGTATGACAACCATTTGTAACATTTACCAAATAACTATTTGATGCATTACTGTCATAATTTGCAACACTATTAAAATTCAATATATGGTTTGACGCAATAGAAAACAACGCTTGATCTGCACCTCCACTGATGGTCCAATTGGACTGAGACGCTAAAGTAGCCGCTAAAGTAGATCCATTAGATAATTTCAATGATCTAGAACTACTCGTTTGTGAGCAATTTGCTACTTCTACTTCTACAGAAACCCTTGAACTTTCACAATCATTAACTGTTTGAGACAAATAATAAGTTCCAGTAGCTAACGTAGTACTGCTAGTCAATGGGCTACCTCCTGTGCTGGCACTATACCACTTAATTGCAGTCCCTGTTGCAACCAAGTCGGCAACTGTAGCACCACTTGAAAAACTTTGGTTACTAGCAGTTGGATCAGAGGGAGGAGTACAAGGAGTAGTTCGTGAATAAGAAAAACCACCACCATAACCAGACCATTGTAATAGTGTCAATTCAAAATAAATATTATCCGAAATTAAATGTACTACAAAAGTATTATTTACTTGACTGGGTGGATTCCAATTAAAACTTTCACCCCACGATTCATAATTTAAGTTAGCAAAATTTGCAAGGGTACCTTGAGCCCATTCTGTGTCAAGTGGAGAACTACTAGGTCGCCCTCCTGAGCTACTTTCAGATACGATATTAAACAAACCTTGAATATCCCCTCTAGTAATTATTACATTATTGGTTAAAAAATCTTGATTTGCAGATAGATGATAATCAGCGTTATTTGCTTTTTGAAATGTAATTGATGGACCATTCCATATTGCAGGGGTTGTGGTAATAATTATAGCCCCAGAAACATGACTAACAAGTATCGTATTTCCAACAGTAATTATTGCATAATAATAGGTGGTGCCTAAGTTTGCATTGTCTGGTGAATAAGAACTTGAGGTGGCTCCATTAATTAAAGTTCCTGTAGTATTGTCGTTATTGCTGTTAGAATACCATTGGTAGGCTAAATTATTCCCTGTTGCCTGAACACTAAGCGGGGTAATGGCTTCGCCTTGTACAACTATTTGATTAGAACTTGAAGGTTGTGAAATAATTTCAATACCAACACGAACACTTACCGCTTTTGAAGGAACTGTAGTTCCTGCAGAAGAAATAGTCGCATAATAATAACTCGTTCCTTCAGAAGAGGTGTCGGGTGTGTACCAATTGTTTGTTTCACCAGAAATAGGTGTACCGCCTGAATTGCTTTCTGTTGTATTTTGGTACCATTGAAAAGTAGCGCCCACAATACCCGATGAAACAGTTAGGTTGGTTGGAGTTCCTGCTAAAGCAACCGATTGAAAAGTTGGCGCTGTTTGAGCAGTTAGTAAATCAATAAGGTACGCATCATATTGGTTGTTTTCTATGGCTACTCTTTCCAAATTTGTAATTGTTGAAGAAAATAGTAGAATTTCATTCACTGCTGTCCCGTTTTTCATACCTCGATCAGAATCATTTCTACTGATACTAAATGTACCTGATTGAGGGCTAGCAGCACCAATAAATACTGTATGTACATTATTTAAAATGTTGTATTCGGTTAATGTCTTGTTGATATATAGATAATGTGGATTTGTATTTACTGCCCAGTCATTATAATTTGGATAAGGCTGATAAAACGAATTACTTTGGTCATTTCGTACTGAAAAATCGGAGTTTGCAGGAAGACAAAACAAGGTTTGATAAGACATGTCAGCTACCGCACGGACTGTATTAATGATTTGAACATTAATTGTCCCTGAATATTCTAAAACTTGTGTTGAGTTTTGAAAAGTCATTGCTGGAAATCCATTATTATTTTCGATGGATCCCAAATTTATTATTCTTGGTTGATTTAATGTTGTAGCTTGTTCAGCCGCTTTACTATTACCACTTTGATCATACCAAATGGCAACATAAGCCATCGTTGAACCAGACACTACAGAGCTTAACAAATTGGATGTGGCTCCCGTTTCAGTATCATTATAAAGAGAATAAGAGGCCGATATTGGTGAGGATAACGAAAAGCTTTGGTTGGAGGAAGAATCTGGATATACATCATAGTAAGATGTTCCAATTGTAATTCGAGCCAACGGACCTGAGTAAGCCGAACTTAACAGTCTAAAAGAATAGGCGCCAGAAACGGGAGTGCTGCCAGATAATCCGGCGTTATCTAATGTGTTTTGGGCACTTAGTTGTGTAAAACAACAAGTAGATAAAATTAATACCAATAAATATAGTATTCTGTTTTTCATATAGTAACGGTTGAAGTGAAAATATATATATTCAAAAAATAAACATGGCTTAAAAAATAGAAAATAAAAATTTTGATTTAGAAGAGATTATTTTTTTACAATAGTACTATTTAATTTAAAAGTAAACAAAGCAATTCCGAAATATTATTATCCTTTAAGCATGAGTGAAACAACTATATTGTTTTTATTAATACGACTAAAGTCTTTCATGTCTAATTTATTTTTATGTATTCAAAAAAAAAGCCCGACAAAATGTAGGGCTAAAATTTAATATGATTATTGAAGAAGTTTCAAGTGTAATTTATCACCAAGTACCGCAAAATGGACTAATCGTAATAGTTAAATTCTTGGTTTCGCAACCATCATTTACGATTACATAATAGGTGTTTGATGCATTACTATCATAATTAGCAGGACTGCTAAATGAAAGAATATAATTGTTTGAAATAGAAAACAACCCTTGATCTGCACCGCCACTGATGGTCCAGTTTGACTGAGCTGATAAACTAGTTACGTAAGTAGACCCATTTGATAATTTCATTGAATTTGCAGAAGTAGTTTGAGTACAATTAACAACAGTTACTGCTACTGATGTTCTATAACTTTCACAACTATTAACTGTTTGGGAAGCATAATAAGTTCCCGTTGTTAAAGCAGTGCTGCTTAATAAAGGACTACCTACTGCGGTTGAAGAATACCATTGTATTGCAGTTCCTGTTGCAACCAAGTCGGCAACTGTAACCGCGGTTGAAAAACTTTGGCTGCTTGCAGTTGGGGCTGAGGGCGGAGAACAAGAAGTTGAAGTTCTTGTGTAGGAAAAACCACCTCCGCCACTATTCGAAGTCCATGACAATACAGTTAATTCTAAATATATATTATCAGTAATTAAATGTACTACATAAGTATTATTAATCTGGTCAAGTGGATTCCAGTTAATATTATCGCCCCATGATTGAAAGTTTAGGTTAGCAACATCTGCAAGCGATCCTAGCGCCCATTCGGTATCAACTGGAGAATTACTTGAATTTCCCCCAGAACTACTTTCTGCAGCAATATTAAAAAAACCTTGATTATTAGCCCTTGTAATGATTACATTATTGGTTAAATGATCTTGATTTTGTGACAATTGGTAATTAGCGTAATTTAATTTTTGAAAAGTAATTGGAGTAGCATTCCAAATTATTGGATTTGTTGTAGTTTCATTAATAACACCAGATGCAGTACTATTATTCCCCGCTAAATCATATGCAACAATCGTATAATAATAAGTTGTAGTTGTTGAAAGTCCAGTTTGTACATAATTAGTGTCAGCTGTAGTTGACAATAGACTTAAATTATTTTGATCAGTACCTCCATAAATTTTATAACCAATTGCATCATCCGAATTTGCTGTCCAATTCAGTGTGACATTAAAGTTCCCAGCATAACTAGTAATACCTACTGGAGTTGCTGGTGGTGTTATGTCTTCACAACCATCAGGATCTACAATGGTTCCTGGCAAAGTTCCAGGACAAATATCAAGTGAATTTGGCACGCCATCAGAATCATCATCGGGCAGGTTAAGTGTTGCCGTATTATTAGCTTGCGAAGTGTAGGCAATGTTTGTTGTAGCGTCAAAAATAGAGTTACTTACCGGACTTACAGTGAGGGTTTCCGTTCCATCGACTGTGCCCGAGATATCAATTCCAAGTGTATATACATTTCCAACATTTGAAATACTTGTAGGTGTAGCAGAACCTAAGGTTGCTGTTCCACCACTTAATGAAAATTCAAAATCAGTAACGTCTAATAAACCTGTTCCACCGTTAGTACTAAATATAGGTCTACTCATTGTAACAATTATTGTATTGTTTGCTGAGACATGGTTGACAGAACTAAAAAAATTATTAAAAATATTTGGTGTTGAAACTGCAGGTGTCCCTGACCAATTAGTACCATTATTTACAAACAAATTATTCGTTATAGTAGTTTTAGCATCATATAATGAATCTCCGCCAGGGTTAATAACTAAACCTGTATTATTTGAAAAAGTATTACCAGCTATAAGTGTATTATCAGCCCCTAATGTAAATTCTCCCCAAGCTGGATTATCACCAATCCAACTATTACCAAAAGCTAACAAAGTGCCATTTGTGTTTCCTGTAAATGTGGAGTTTACTATTTGATACCTGTTTACTCCATAAAAAGCACCTATTTGACCTGTATTATTTGTAAAAGTACAATGGTCAATTTTCACATATCTTTCGGTACTAAAAATGGTTCCAGAATTATTTGTAAAAGTAGTGTTAGATACCGATATTCTATTGGTATAATCTGTTTCTGTGGCAGAAGTTGTTTCAGGAGCAGATCCATAGTTGCTTTCAAATAACACCCCCCCTGAATTATTATTAAAAACTGAGTTTTCTATGGTTATCGTTGAATTTTCATGTGAGTAAAATACACTCCCATTAGTATTCCCTTCTACAAGAATATTTGAGGCAATGATATTCGAGTTATTCGTGTTAAAGATGGTACCAGTACCAGCACTACATTGGGTAAAAGCAAGGTCTGAAATAGTTAATGTTTTCCCACTGTGTATGTTAAAAATAGTATAATAATTATTGCCTGATATTGTAAAATTATTCGACCCTGAACCAATAATTATTAGATCATTTGCAATAGTGGGGAAATCATTCATTAATACCAAAGTCCCTGACAAACCTGGTGAAAAATCTATTTGAGTAATAGACGGGTCCGCATTAGCAGAATCGATGGCCCATCTCAAAGTACCGACACTTCCATCATCACTCGTACTTGTAACAGTGATTGTATTTGGTGTGATAGGAAAACCAGGTGCTGCATTTGTCAGTTGAAAAATACAGAAAAAAACAATAAACAGTAATTTATTTTTCATAATAAGTGGGGTTACTATATTTTTTTACAAAATATCCACAAAAGTACTAAAAATAATAACTTATCAAAACTTAACCATTTGATTTCAAACAAAAAGCACTTATTTAGCACAATATTAAGTGGTATTACAAAAACTAGTAGGGTATAAAAATAAAAAACACCTTCAAAATGAATTGAAAGTGCTTTATTTTACTAGTGGTCCCACCTGGGCTCGAACCAGGGACCACCTGATTATGAGTCAGGTGCTCTAACCAACTGAGCTATAGGACCGGTTAAGAGGTTGCAATATTACTACTAATTTTAATTTTCTGCAAGTATTTTTTGTTTCAATCCAAATTAAAAGCCAATCCTCTTGAAATCAATCTATTTTATTTCTTGACACAATTCAATCAAGACACCGTTGGTTGATTTAGGGTGCAAAAATGCAACCCATTTATTGTCTGCTCCTTTTTTTGGCAATTCATTCAACACCACGAATCCTTCGCCTTTGAGTCGAATAATTTCTTGCTCAATATCTTCTACATCAAAAGCAATGTGATGAATACCCTCTCCTTTTTTTTCAAGAAAAGTTGCAATGGGACTCGTCGGATTGGTTGCTTCCAAAAGTTCAATTTTATTCGGGCCATTCATGAAAAAGGAGGTTTTTACCCCTTCAGAAGCCACTTCTTCTTGTTTGTAGGCAGGCGCACCAAACAGTTTTTCGAAAATCAAATTAGACGCCTCTAGATCTCGTACAGCAATACCAATGTGTTCTATTTTTCGCATGAAAGCAGGTTTTATACTTAGTAATTGATTGGTAAAAGTACAAAAAAATTAAACTTTGACACTTTACTTTACCATGCGTCTAAAAAATTGTATTTTTGCCTCATGGAAACGAATAGACAAAAAAAAATAGGCAGTGTTTTACAAAATGACCTGGTAGACATTCTTCAAGGTGAAGTCCGCAAAAATGGGTTGACCAACTTAGTGATATCCGTATCAAAAGTATCGGTTACTACCGATCTAGGTGTGGCAAGAGTATACTTGAGTGTTTTTCCTCAAAACAGAGCCCAAGAAATTCTTGAAGCGGTAAAATCAAACATGCCGTTGATCAAACATGATTTGTCGCAACGAGTAAAATTACAACTACGAAAAGTTCCTAATTTGTCTTTTTATATTGATGACTCATTGGACTACATCGAAAAAATAGACAATGCCCTTTCTGGAAAAGAAAACCCAATTGAAAACCCCGATTTACTAGAAAAAAGAAAAAAAGCGTAAGTGAATTTTCCGCTGTACATAGCAAAAAGATATATTTTTAGCAAAAGTAAAAACAATGCCATCAATATCATCACCCGAATTGCTTCTGGCGGAATCATCGTGGGCGCCATGGCGCTGTTCATCGTTTTATCTGTTTTTGGCGGGCTCAAAGAATTTAGTCTTTCGTTCTCTAATGATTTTGACCCCGATTTCAAAATTGTTCCAACCAAAGGGAAATCGTTTTCCATTACCAAAAAACAAGCTTCCGAATTAGCGGCTCTTCCAGAGGTTGTTACCTATAGCCAAATTGTAGAAGAACGTGTTTTGTTCTTATTCAAAGGGAAAGAACAAGTTGCACTCTTAAAAGGAGTAGATAAAAACTACGTAAAAATCAACAGATCGTCTCAAAAATTATTTAACGGCTCGTGGTTGTCTCCCGATTCAGACGAAGTAGTGATTGGAAATGGAATTTCAAACAAGTTGTCTCTTGGCCTTTTTGACTACAACAACATCTTTGAAGTATTTGCTCCCAAACCCGGAAAAGGCACCATCCAATCTGCCGACGATGCCTTTACAAAAGCCCTATTAGTTCCGGTTGGTATTTATGCCATTAACGATGAATTGGATGCAAAATATGTCTTTGCAGATCTTGGGCTTTCACAACAAGTCTTGGGCTATTCCCCCAACCAAATTTCTGGTATTGAAATCAAAACCCAACCCAATAGCGATGAAAACGCAGTAACCGCTCAGTTAGAAACCATTTTTTCGGGTGCAAAAGAAAAGATTACCGTTAAAACGAGAGCCGAGCTAAATGAAACGCTACACAAAATGCTCAATACCGAAAATATTGCCATCTATTTGATCTTTACGCTTGTGATTATCATTGCTTTGTTCAATCTGATTGGTGCCTTGATCATGATGATTTTGGACAAAAAATCAAATTTAAAAACACTCTACAATTTGGGTACTGAAATCACCCATTTGAGAAAAATCTTTTTACTTCAAGGGACTTTGTTATCTGTTTTGGGAGGAGTCATCGGACTCGTATTAGGAATAATTGTAGTTGTGATCCAACAACAATTGCAACTCATCATGATTACAGAAACACTCGCTTATCCTGTTGTGTTTTCAGTGCAAAATATTTTGATTGTATTGGTAACCATCACCCTTCTTGGATTTATTGCCAGTTGGATAGCCAGTAGCCGCGTAACTAAGAAATTATTGGAGTAGGCTTTCGCCCAATTTAGAGCGGGTAATCACCATAGACAACGGCAATTTCATCCAATGCTTTGAATAAACCTTCGGCATCGTCAAGGGTAACCAATTGCAAACGATGCTCTTTAAAATTAGCAATCCCTTTAAAGTAATTGGTGTAGTGACGTCGCATTTCTACAATTCCGACACGTTCTCCTTTCCAATCCATGGACCACGTTAAGTGATTGCGCGCTGCTTCAATTCGGTCGTGCATGGTGGGAGGCGCCAGTTTTTCGCCGGTTTTAAAATAATGCTTGATTTCGTTAAAAATCCACGGATAACCAATGGCTGCGCGTCCAATCATCATTCCGTCGAGTCCAAATCTATTTTTATATTCCAATGCTTTTTCTGGCGAATCGATGTCTCCGTTTCCGAAAATAGGCATGGTAATTCTTGGGTTGTTTTTGATGCGTTCGATGTGTGTCCAATCGGAATGCCCCTTGTACATTTGGGCTCGTGTACGTGCATGAACGGTTAAGGCTTGTACACCAATGTCTTGCAAACGTTCGGCTACTTCATCAATATTGATTGAATTTTCGTCCCATCCCAATCGGGTTTTTACGGTTACCGGAAGACTTGTTCCTTTGATGACCGATTTGGTTAAGCGCACCATCAAATCGACGTCTTTTAACACGCCAGCTCCGGCTCCTTTGCACACCACTTTTTTAACTGGACAACCAAAATTAATGTCGACCAAGTCAGGCTGAACGGTATCTACAATTCGGGCCGATTGCTCCATGGCTTCTTCATCACCACCAAAAATTTGAATACCAACCGGACGTTCGTAATCAAAAATATCCAATTTCATTTTGCTTTTCATGGCATCGCGAATCAACCCTTCTGAGGAGATGAATTCGGAATACATTAAATCGGCACCGTGCAACTTACACAATCTACGAAAGGGAGGATCGCTTACGTCTTCCATAGGTGCGAGTAACAAGGGGAAATCGGGTAAAATGATGTTGCCAATTTTGGGCATTGCAGTGAAATTTTTGGCAAAAATACAAAATTTTGTTGGTTTCAAGTTTAAGGTTGCAAGTTTCAGACTTATAAATCAAAACTTTGGTTTATATTTGCAGATTAAATCCCTGAGTATTCGGGATTGCGTGAGGGATTGCATTGAAAATCCTTTTGTTTTTTGTAAAAAAAAGCAAAAGATTGCAACGAAAAGCCCGACGGCATTTTCTGCCGACACGCCCAAAAAAAGACATATCACTATTATGAAACACATACGTAATTTTTGCATTATTGCCCACATTGACCACGGAAAAAGTACGCTTGCCGACCGATTACTTGGGGCAACCCAAACGGTAACAGCTCGTGAAGAGAAAGCGCAATTGTTGGACAATATGGACTTGGAACGCGAACGTGGAATTACGATTAAGAGTCATGCCATTCAGATGGAGTACACTTACAAGGGAGAAGAGTACATCTTGAACTTGATTGATACGCCGGGGCACGTCGATTTTTCGTATGAAGTTTCTCGTTCTATTGCAGCTTGCGAAGGAGCATTGCTTATTGTAGATGCCGCACAAAGTATTCAGGCACAAACGATTTCAAATTTATATTTGGCTTTGGAAAACGACTTGGAAATCATTCCGGTTTTGAACAAAGTGGATTTACCAAGTGCCAATCCAGAGGAAGTAAGCGATGATATCATTGACTTATTGGGATGCAAACTGGAAGATATTATTCATGCTTCGGGTAAGACCGGCTTTGGTGTTGAAAATATATTAGCGGCTATTATTGAAAAAATTCCGGCTCCCAAAGGCGTTGTTGACGAACCGTTACAGGCTTTGATTTTTGACTCGCATTACAATCCGTTTCGAGGGATTGAGGTTATTTTTAGAGTGAAAAATGGCGAGATTAAAAAAGGACAAAAAATTAAATTCATGGCTACCGGCAATGAATATTTTGCCGATGAAGTGGGTACGCTAAAACTGAACCAGGTTCCGAAAAATGTTATTTCGGCAGGAGATGTTGGGTACTTGATTTCGGGAATTAAAGAAGCGAAAGAAGTAAAAGTGGGAGATACCATCACCGATGCAAAGACCCCTACTACCAATATGATTACCGGTTTTGAAGATGTAAAACCGATGGTTTTTGCTGGAATTTATCCAGTTGACACCGAAGATTATGAAGATTTACGCGCTTCCATGGAAAAACTCCAATTGAACGATGCCTCTTTGGTATTTGTGGCTGAAAGTTCGGCCGCTTTGGGTTTTGGATTCCGATGTGGATTTTTAGGAATGCTGCACATGGAGATCATTCAGGAGCGTTTGGAACGTGAATTTGACATGACCGTTATTACAACTGTTCCCAATGTTTCGTATTTGGCTTACACCAAAAAAGATCCAGAAACTGCATTTGTAGTGAACAATCCATCTGACTTACCAGAACCTTCCAAATTGGATCGTGTGGAAGAGCCCTTTATCAAAGCTACCATTATTACAAAAGCTGATTTTGTGGGTAACGTAATGAGCCTGTGTATTGAAAAACGTGGCTTGATAACCAATCAAACCTATTTAACCACCGAGCGTGTAGAATTGAATTTTGACATGCCGTTGGCCGAAATTGTATTTGACTTTTATGACCGTTTGAAAACCGTTTCGAAAGGGTATGCGTCGTTTGACTACTCGCCTATTGGAATGCGAACTTCTAAATTGGTAAAATTAGACGTGTTGTTGAACGCTCAAACTGTAGATGCACTTTCTGCTTTGATTCATGAAGACAATGCCTACAATATTGGTAAAAAAATGACCGAAAAATTACGTGAGTTGATCCCAAGACAGCAATTTGATATTCCGATTCAAGCAGCCATTGGAGCGAAAATCATCGCGCGTGAAACCATCAAAGCGTTGCGTAAAGACGTGACGGCAAAATGTTATGGTGGGGATATTTCGCGTAAGCGTAAATTACTTGAAAAACAGAAAAAAGGAAAAAAACGTATGCGTCAGGTAGGAAACGTAGAAATTCCGCAAGAAGCTTTTATGGCGGTATTGAAGTTGAATGATTAATACAAAAAGAAATAGAAAAGATACCCGAACAAAGACAAACCCAATGACAAAAGTTGTTGGGTTTTTTGTTTTTGAAAACCGGAATGAAGAGCGAAAAAACTTTGTACCTTTGCCATTCCAAAATACACTACAAACATGATAGAAGATAAAAATCAGCAACGCACATCGCTTTCGCAATTAGGAGAATTTGGCTTGATTGACCATTTGACAAAAAATTTTGATGTGAAACAAACCTCCACACTTAAAAGCATTGGTGACGATGCAGCGGTATTGGATTTTGGATCCAAAAAGGCAGTGGTTTCAACCGATTTATTGATTGAAGGCGTGCATTTTGATTTGGCTTACATGCCGCTTCGTCATTTGGGTTATAAAGCCGTTGTGGTGAATGTATCGGATATTTGCGCGATGAATGCCAAAGCGACTCAAATCACCGTATCTGTAGCAGTGTCTAATCGATTTCCTCTAGAAGCTTTGGAAGAATTATTTGACGGAATCGCCTTGGCTGCAAAATTTTATAATGTAGACGTTGTAGGTGGCGACACCACTTCATCTCAAAAAGGCTTGATCCTTTCGATCACTGCTCTGGGTGAAGCAGACCCAGAAGCTATCGTTTATAGAAATGGCGCGCAAGTTTCTGATTTATTAGTAGTTACAGGAGATCTAGGATCGGCTTACATGGGATTGCAAGTTTTGGAACGTGAAAAACAAGTGTTTCAAGTAAACCCAAACAACCAACCCGATTTGGATGGCTATTCGTATTTGATTGAAAGACAACTAAAACCCGAAGCACGTCATGACATCAAAGAATTATTAGAGAAACTGGAGTTACACCCTACTTCCATGATTGACATATCGGATGGCCTGTCTTCTGAGATCATTCATCTTTGCAAACAATCGAAAGTAGGTTGCAATTTGTATGAAGAAAAAATTCCGGTAGATCCTCAATTCATCAATGTTTGCGAAGAATTTAATATTGACAGCACAACAGTTGCCATCAATGGCGGTGAGGATTATGAATTATTGTTTACTATAAAAATGGAGGATTTTGACAAAATAAAAGGAAATCCCAATTTTACGGTCATAGGTCATATGGTGCAAGAAAGCGAAGGAATTCATTTGATTTCTAGAGCCAATACAAAAATCCCCTTAAAAGCAAGAGGTTGGAATGCCCTAGAAGAAACCCATTAATGTGATGAAATGATTTGGTTGTAAAGCACCGCTTTGCCATCAGTTAACATGGATACAAAGTGGCAAATATGCATCAAACGTTCGTACGTTGACTTTTTCTCCAATTGATGTTTTTCTGGTAAAATTTTGAGTAAAATTTTATCGTAATTGGTTGCTTTTCCTTCCAGATTATTGATGTAGGCAGTAATGAATTTATCAAGCAAATTATTGATGATCTGATATCCGGTAAGCTCTTTTTCTATGACTTCTCTACTTTGGTAAATGTTGTTTACACTTATTTTGATGATGTCATCCATTTGCGCTTTGTACTTGCTTTTATCCATCAAAGCAAAAGGAAATTTACCCTGCATAATGGCTTCTTCATGGGTCATGAAAATAGAAACTGCATCTTGAATTAAGTTGCCAATAGCCAAGGCACGCAAATAGCTAATTCGGTCTTCTTTGCTGGTCAGTGATTGGTATTTGGCCGTGTCAATGGTGTTTTTGACTAACTTAATTAAATATTCTAAAGCATAATCTTCTGATACGAGTCCGAGGTTGATCCCGTCTTCAAAATCAATAATGGTATAGCAAATATCATCTGCTGCTTCGACTAGATAGGCCAAAGGATGCCTTTCGAACCCAATATCTTTTCCTGATTTGTTTGGAATCATTCCCAATTCTTGGGCAACTTCTTGGAAAAATTCTTTGTCGTTTTGAAAGAACCCAAATTTCTTATCGGCAATATTTTTGGTTGGTTTTTTAGGCAAACTCTCTTTGGGATATTTCATAAAAGCTCCCAAAACGGCATAGGTAAGTCGGATGCTTCCTTCTATTCCGGGTCTCGGACTGGTAAGCACTGAAAATCCATTGGCATTTCCTTCAAAATCAATCAAGTCTTGCCATTCTTTTTCTGAAAGTTGGTCTTTAAATTTTGAGCCCTTGCCTACTGAAAAATATTCGCCAATGGCTTTTTCTCCCGAATGTCCAAACGGTGGGTTTCCAATATCGTGAGCCAACGATGCAGCAGCTACAATGGCACCAAAATCATTGGCATGGTAACCATGAACTTCTTGTAAATGCGGATATTTTTGTAAGATTTGTTTTCCAACCAACCTCCCTAAAGAACGTCCAACTACTGACACCTCCAAACTGTGCGTGAGTCGGGTGTGGACAAAATCGGTTTTTGACAAAGGGATGACTTGGGTTTTATCTTGCAAACTTCTGAAAGCCGAAGAAAAAATGATTCGATCATAATCTACATCAAATACCAAACGCGTTTCATCTTGTTCTATTCTAAGTCGTTTGCTTGTGTCACCTTGACGTTTTAACGATAAAAGTTGTTCCCAGTTCATCATGGAATTGTTGTTGTAATTTATATTGTTTTTTGCATACAAACGCTCGTTGAAATGCCTTCATATTGTCCGAAATTCTCCATAACCTCGTACCCAATTTTCGTGTAAAGCGCAATAGCATCTTTTTGTAAATAACCTGTTTCTAGTATTGAAACCGAATATTTCTCTTCTTTGGCCCACTCCTCTAAAGCTGCCATAATATTTTTGGCAACCCCTCTCCCTCTATATTCAGGCAATGTGTACATTCTTTTGATTTCGACTGTTTGCGAGTCGTACGCTTTAAAAGCTCCGCATCCAATAGCTACTTCTTGATCATAACAAACGAGTACGTTGGACAATGAATCGGTTTTGTTGAATTGCGCATAAAATGCGTGGTCGTCTCCATCAACAATACGTAGATAAGCATCGAGTGCAACAACTAATTGCTGAAAATCTAAGTTATCAGAAGTGGTTCGGACTAATTTCATTTATTTTTTATCGTTTGCCAGAAAGAAGTTTCTCGATTTTTTTGGGTATTGATTGTAACTTTTGTCACTCGGATTTGCAATGACTGTTTTGATGTTTATTTCGTCTCCCAATTTAAAATCTTTGGCAACCATTTGATAATCCAGTAAAAATTCGCCACAGAAAAAATTTCCGTCTGCATCTTTTTCAATCTTTCCGGTATAAACTCCTTTATTTGTATTTGCCATTTTTTGTTTTTTTTCAAAGATACAAATTGCAATGCAATTTTGATTATACAAAAACAGCCATCGTAATGACGGCTATTTTTTATATTATGAAATCGATTTTCTATTTATGATCCACACATTTCACATTCTTCTGGACCTGCGTTTCTTGCTTGTTCAATCATCGCTCGGTATTCTTCTGCGGTCATTTCTACCGGTTCGTTGATGGCTGCAATTGGCTCTAGTTTTGGTTCCACCACTTGTTCTTGCACCTCAATTGGTTCCGCTTTTTTATCATTGTTAAGCGTAAATTTGATTGCATCTACCGCCGCTTTGGTACGTAAGTAATACATTCCTGTTTTCAAACCCGATTGCCATGCATAGAAATGCATTGAGGTCAATTTAGCATAATTTGCATCTTGCATGAACAAGTTCAACGATTGCGATTGATCGATAAAATAACCTCTGTGACGGCTCATGTCGATGATGTCCTTCATAGACATTTCCCATACCGTTTTGTATAATTCTTTCAAATCTTGAGGAATCACGTCAATGTTTTGAACCGATCCGTTGTGACGCATAATTTCTTGTTTCAACGATTCGTTCCACAAACCACGTTCTACTAAATCATGTAATAAATGTTTGTTTACTACGATGAATTCTCCAGACAATACTCTTCGAGTATAAATATTGGATGTATACGGTTCAAAAGCTTCGTTGTTTCCTAGAATTTGCGAGGTCGATGCAGTTGGCATTGGCGCCACCAACAATGAGTTTCTCACACCGTTGGCTACAACTTCTTTTCTCAATGAAGCCCAATCCCAACGTCCAGACAATTCCTCATCTTTCATTCCCCAAAGGTTGTGTTGGAATTCTCCTTGAGAAATTGGTGATCCTTCAAATGTTGAGTAAGGTCCTTCTTCTTTTGCCATTTCCATCGAAGCGGTTACGGCTGCAAAGTACAAGGTTTCAAATATTTCTTGATTTAATTTTTTAGCTTCTTCACTTGTAAATGGCAAGCGCAACAATATAAATGCATCTGCTAATCCTTGTACACCAAGTCCAACCGGACGGTGGCGTAAATTAGAATTTTCTGCTTCCTTAACTGGGTAGTAATTTCTATCGATTACTTTGTTCAAGTTACGCGTAACACGCTTGGTCACATCAAATAATAATTGGTGGTTGAAACTTCCATTTTCCACAAACATTGGTAATGAAATCGATGCCAAGTTACACACGGCAATTTCGTCTTTAGAAGTGTACTCCATGATCTCGGTACACAAGTTAGACGAACGAATGGTTCCTAAGTTCTTTTGATTTGATTTTCTATTTGCGGCATCTTTATACAACATGTATGGGGTTCCAGTCTCAATTTGAGATTCAAGGATTTTTTCCCATAATTCACGTGCTTTGATCGTTTTTCTTCCTTTTCCAAGTTGTTCGTAGTTGGTATACATGGCTTCAAATTCTTCGCCATATACATCATACAAACCTGGACATTCATTTGGACACATCAAGGTCCAAGTAGTGTCTTCCTGCACACGTTTCATGAACAAATCAGAAGTCCACATCGCAAAAAACAAATCTCTTGCACGCATTTCTTCTTTTCCTGTATTCTTTTTCAAATCCAAAAATTCGAAAATATCGGCATGCCACGTCTCGATGTAAATAGCAAAACTTCCTTTACGCTTTCCTCCACCTTGATCTACATAACGAGCCGTATCATTGAATACTCTCAACATCGGAACAATCCCGTTTGAAGTTCCGTTGGTACCACGAATATATGATCCTGTTGCACGCACGTTGTGGATCGATAAACCGATTCCACCGGCTGACTGCGAAATTTTTGCCGTTTGTTTCAATGTATCATAAATACCATCAATACTATCATCTTGCATAGCCAAAAGGAAGCAAGATGACATTTGAGGTTTTGGTGTTCCAGCATTGAACAAAGTTGGCGTTGCATGCGTAAAGAATTTTTTAGACATTAAGTCATAAGTTTCAATCACAGAATCCAAATCATTTAAATGAATTCCAACCGAAACACGCATCAACATATGTTGCGGGCGCTCTACTATTTTTCCGTTGATACGTAATAAATACGAACGCTCTAATGTTTTAAATCCGAAATAATCGTAATTAAAATCTCTATTGTAAATAATGTGTGAGTTTAAAAACTCGGCATTTTCCTGAATCACTTTGTGCACTTCTTCTGATAAAAGTGGTGCTTTCTGATTGGTTCTCGGATTTACATAATGGTACATCTCGTTCATCGTTTCAGAGAACGATTTGTTGGTGTTTTTATGTAAATTTGAAATGGCGATACGAGCCGCCAACTGAGCATAATCAGGATGTGCAATCGTCATAGACGCTGCTGTTTCTGCTGCAAGATTATCTAATTCTGATGTAGTAACTCCATCATACAATCCTTCAATCACACGCATTGCTACCTTCACGGCATCAACTAAATCATTTAAACCATAACATAGTTTTTTAATTCTATCTGTGATTTTGTCAAACATTACCGGTTCTTTATGACCGTCTCTTTTTACTACATACATACGCTTGCATTTTTAGTAAAAACAAGAAATCCCTTCCTTGTTTTTGGGTTATTTGTTAACTATTTATATTTCGAAGCTTCTTCAGCTACTGGGTATTCTGATTGATTTGAGGGAGGATATCGATTAAAAATCGGCGTCGAAAGTGATTTTATGCGATTCCGAATCGGTACTCATTACACCTGCTTTTTGATATTCGGCAACTTTTTTCTCAAAGAAATTTGTTTTCCCTTGAAGCGAAATCATGTCCATGAAATCAAAAGGATTGTTGGTGTTGTATTCTCTATCGCAGCCTAATTCTACTAACAATCTATCGGCAACAAATTCTAAATACTGCGTCATTAACGCTGCATTCATTCCGATCAAACTTACCGGCAATGACTCCGTGATAAATTCTCTTTCGATATCTAGTGCTTGAACAATGATTTCACGGATACGATCTTTTGGTACTTTGTTGACCAAATGATGGTTGTGCAAGTGCACTGCAAAATCGCAATGTACGCCTTCGTCTCTCGAAATTAATTCGTTCGAAAAAGTAAGGCCTGGCATTAGACCACGTTTCTTCAACCAATAAATTGAACAAAATGCTCCAGAGAAAAAGATTCCTTCTACTGCTGCAAAAGCTATCAAACGTTCTGCAAACGAATCCGATTCGATCCATTTCAAAGCCCAATCCGCTTTTTTCTTAATCGCTGGAAAAACCTCAAGCGCATTGAACAATTGGTCTTTTTCAACCTCATCTTTCACATAGGTATCAATCAACAACGAGTAGGTTTCGCTGTGAATGTTTTCCATCATGATTTGAAAACCATAGAAAAATTTAGCTTCAGCATATTGTACTTCATTCACGAAATTTTCAGCTAAATTTTCATTCACAATCCCGTCTGAAGCAGCAAAAAAAGCTAAAATGTGCTTGATGAAATATTTTTCATCTGCATTCAACTTGTTGTTCCAATCATTTAAATCTTGAGACAAATCAATTTCTTCGGCCGTCCAAAAACTGGCTTCCATTTTTTTGTACCACTCCCAAATATCGTGATGTTTAATTGGGAAAATCACAAAGCGATTTTTATTTTCTTGAAGGATGGGTTCTGAAGCAAACATGTGGGTTCTTTTTTGTTAAATTTTATGTAATTTTTGACCTTGACAAAGGTTGTTATTTCATTTCAAAAATGAAAGTCAAACTTATTCACAATCGGCTTTAGTTTTTAACAATTGGGTTTTTTGTTAACGGGTTTTCCTGATTGTATAAAAATCTGTTATACAATGTGTTACAAATAATCAAAAATTCAAATAGCCTGATAAATAAGGCTTTTTTTGTCATTTTACGCAAGTTTTCGTAACCGTTTTTGAGGGGATTTTGACAAAAAAGTTAAACAAAAAAAACGCTGATTTTTATCCTAAAAAATTGCGTCTTGTAACATATTGTTTTTTTGTGTGAAATTGATAAAATTTTTTACTTTTTTGAAAGAATTTAATAGAAAAAAATCCATTTACGGATGCTAAATTATGAAAGTCTCAAAGTTGCGTTTTACACGTTTTTTATTCCTATGTGCATTTACTCTTGATTGATAAATCTTTTAGCACTATTTGCAGAGAAAACAACAACTAAAAAAAGGCTCTTAGTTGAACATTTCCAGTGTGAATACTGTTGGAATTCGTTGATTTTCGCCCTTGGTAATTGATGTTGATATCTAAGTATTGGGTCAGTTTTTTTTGCAACAAGAAGCGCCAAGTGCTGTTTTGACCGGGCTGGAGCCCTTCTAGCATTTGGAAGGCTACCGGTGAGGTCGAATTGCCGTTAAACTGGTTGGAATACAACGAAAATTCTCCGTTAAAGGTAATTTGTTGCTGGTTGGAATAATTGAAAACGGTTCCGAAATGATTCTGAGTCAAGGTTTCTTGTCCGTTGTTTACATTTCGTTTGAACTGATTTTTGTAAAAAAAGGAAAGACTGGTGCTTTTTGAAAACAAATAGGTCAGTTTTGCATCCGTGCTTGCTATTTCTATAGCGTAATTACGTGAGGAATAATTATCTGATACACTTTTCACATCCGATTGTGTAAGGCCCGAATTTACCAGCCAGGATTTACGAACTAAATGGGTATATTGCAACTGGTGAGTCGAATTCAAGTTTTCTTGAGACCCAATAGACAACAGATTTTTTACTTGGTTTTTAAGATAATTATAGGTTACCGAATGGTTTTGTTTTCCTCTATTATAAAACAAACTGTTCCTGATATTTGCGTTGATCCCTAACAAATCATCCGATGACGTATCGAAAGGATTGAAATTAAATGAATCGGTCTTGGCTTCTTTTCGATCCAGTGCAAAAGAGGTTTGGTTATAAAAATGGGAAAGTGCTTTTTTAAAACCTTTTTCGTTGATCCATTTAGAAGGGGAAAGAGTAATTGACTGTGAAAATTTATTTTGATGTGTTTTTAAAAAATATTGGTTGGGCAAAAAAATACGTACATACTTTGCTTGATCTGGAAATGGAGCAATTTCAAATTCTTGAAGTTCTTGAACTCCGTTGTTGTTGTAATCGTTCCAGGCATACATCCCTTGTCCTTGATTTACTTCTAGGTAGGTAAATTCTTGTTGCGCTATCGATCCCGAAAGGGTTTCGTAGGTCGTGTTGGTTTGTATGATCTGATTAAAAAAAGAGTCATTGTAATACACGCGGGCATTTACAGATGATTCTGTAGGGAGTGAATTTGTAGTAAAAAGCAGTCTTCTGTAATTAAGTTGGACGGCTAAATTGGTGGTTTTATTTTGAATTAATTTTGACTTCATATAATAGGTATTGGAAGTTGACACATGTTGTAAAAATCCATTTTGTAAACTATCATTTTTTCTTCGAAGAAAGCCAATTTCTGTAAAAACTCTCGTGCTGTCTCCTCTTCCGGCAAATAATCCGTATTCTGTAAATCGCTGACTGATTGGCGAAAGTTGCTGAGAGGCCATCACGCGCTCCTGGTTGTCTTCGAGTCGAGACGAGGCGCCTATCCAGTTTTTGCGTTGTTGGAATTTGAAACGCGTTTCATTTCGAATAAATGCAGACGAAGAAGCAGGCGCATTGCTATTTAAATAGCTGCTCTTTTGTGTGATTAAAATATTTTTTGATTTGAAATTACCGTCCAATCGATGTCTTGTTCCGCTGAAAGAGTCCGAAAAATCGAGTTTTTCAATTTGATACAATAAACTATTGTTGGTATCACTCGTGTAACGAACTCCAGCGGTCCACAAACTTTGATTTCCTTGCGGAGTAATCAGATTCCAATCTCTGTTGAACTCAATCGAATAGAGTCGTTCGATGGTTCTAAAATTTTGTTGGACAAATTGATGATTGGCAAAAAAATCGAATTTAGAGCTCCCTGCATGCAAGCGTTTTTTCAAATCAAATCGAGTGGCCACGCCTTTGTTGTTGGCATCATCCATGCTGGAAAATAAATTCAAATCATTATTGGATAAGGCTATTTCAAAATCAACATCGGTGTTTTCGGATGGCTTGTATTTTCCGAAAAAAGTAGCCATTTGGATTTTAGTGGGCGGAATAATATTAGTAACCGGACTATAATTCCCTTGCGGGATTCCGTTGATAGGTTCGGCATATTGGAATATTTTCCCAATCGCATTCGAATTTAAAAGGAGGTAATTTCCCTGGTTAATCCCTACAAATGAAAACTTTACTTGGTACAATGCGTCGTTTGGATTGTTTGAATAAACAAATCGTTCGATCCCATTTACGATTGCTTTTTTATACAATATTTTATTTTCTGAATAGGAATCGAGGTAGGCAGAAGGTGCACTCATCAAAGCAGTATCATCCCCTGCTTGTTGCAAAACGCCGACTTGTTCAGAAGATAAATTTTGCTGTAGTGGCTGGTTTTTTATGTCCGATTCCGAATATAAATACCCGCCAAAATTCCAGTTTTCTGTTTGGTGCGTTCCTCCCAAATAGGTAATGAAACGGGTATAATTTCTATCCGAATATTGGTATTCAATTACGATTCTCATTTCAGATGAAATAGGGAAAAGCGATGTGAAAATAATTTCTCCAGCATTGTAGTCAATGATGTAATCGTTGTTTTCTCCCCGGGCAAGCAATTTACCGTTGACAAAAACTCGTTCTGAACCCGAAATGACCAACACATAAAGTTCACCGTTGTTTCCTTTTAATTTATAGGGCCCTTGATTACCTTCCTGGCCTATAAAAGAACTTTTGGCATATTGCCCACGAACCAAGGCCGCCGAAGCCGATAGTTCTGTTTTATTTTCTGGGGTTCCAAAATTGAAATGGGTAGAGATCCCTTGCACTTTTTTGTTAAAATTCAAAAATTTAGACGAACGGTTTTCTATAAATAAATCCCCTGCTTTTACTTTCCAGGAATCGGAAAACAATTCGATGAAAATCTGGTCAAATTCATCTAATTTTTGCGAATAACCTCCTTCTTGTAGCGGAATATTACTGTCTTGAATAGATGCCCTCAGCGAAACTTTGTCTGAAATTTTACCTACGATTTGTAAATCGAGGTTGGAGTTTACCGTTGCATTTTGGTTGTTTCCGATGGTTACACCTCTTGTAATACTACCCGAAGTGGACAAGCCGTCAAAAGGTTTGTATTTGTTTTTGGATGGAGTTTCAAATACCAAGAGTTGTCCGTTATCATTCGCAATTACCTTATTTTTATCATAAACTGAATACGTTTTGGTCAGAAAATCGGGGAATTTTAAATACCGAATTTTAACGGAATCTTGGAGCGGGAAGTTGGTTTTGAAATACAGTTTGGCTTTTGAAAAATCAACAAAATAGTTAGAAGTATCTATAATCTTGCCCTGACTGTCTTCTATTTTGAAAAATGCCTTGTTGATTGGAACGTTATCAATTGTGACGGTATCTTTTTGAACAGCTACCTTTTTGCTTTTGTAGGGCGTTTCTATTTCTTGTGCAACACCAAGGGAAACACAAAACAATAAGAGCCACAAAAACGTACGATTTAACATGGAGGTATAACTACTTTTTGTCAAAAATAGTATATTAATCTCTATAATTGAGGTGCATTTGAATTAAAATAAGTAGGGGTTTCACAACCATAGAATGTTGATTTTTTAACATCAAAAGATGAAAAATACTTATTTGGTCGTGTTTATTTTTTTATATTTGTTATTAAAATTAACTATATATAAGCCAAATCATGAAAATCTTCCCCTTACAAAAAACAGTTCTTGTTTTATTTACAATCCTTTACATCCATCAAATCTCCTTTTCTCAAAACAGATACAATTCCGTTTATGAAAATAAATTGATTTTCGGACTCAATGTTGTTGATGATTCTTTTTTAAAAACACACAATGCTTTTAATTATGACCAACAATGGAATGTAGCAGCCTACCCATCTTATTTTGGATACAATTATCTGATTACTGAAAAAATTTCAATAGAGGGTGTGTTTAGCATGAATAAGTACAATGCAAACAAACTTGTTGACGGTCAATTTATTGCGGCCGAACGTAAATACCATGCATTCGACTTGCATGCAAAATACAATATAAACGACCTAATTTATAACATTGATAATCTTTCTAATTTTGAACCTTTTGTTTTGGTGGGTGCCGGGATAACTTCGATCGATAGCGCGTCAAGAACCACCATCAATTACGGTTTGGGAACCTATATTTGGTTCGATAAATATGAAAACAAGTGTTGCTCTGAAAGCATACTCAACAACCTTGGAGTTGTCATCCAAACTATGGGAAAATCAAGTACCGATCAAAAAACCTTTGGAAATCAAATCCAACACTCTTTTGGAGTAGTTTTCCGATTCTAATTTACGGAGCGGGATTGGGTTGTAAATCGTGAATTTTATCAATTTCCAGCAATAATTCTTTTGACAATTTGATGTGGTAAGCATCCATGTTTTGCTTCAATTGATCCATAGATGTTGCTCCGATGATGGTAGAAGTCACAAATCCTTGGTGAAACACAAATGACAAGGCCATTTCTGTTAAAGTCAGTCCGTTATCTTGTGCTAATTGTTCGTATAATTGGGTGGCTTTTGTGGCTGTAGGGCCTGTATATCTGGTGAACTGAGGGAACAGGTCGATCCGACTTTTCGGAACCGTTCCGGTCAAATGTTTCCCAGTCAAAATGCCAAAACCTAGAGGAGAATATGCCAATAAACCTATATTTTCTCTCATACAAATTTCGGACAAGCCCACTTCAAACAACCGATTCAATAACGAATAAGGATTCTGAATGGTTGCAATTTTTGGCAATTGCTGTTTTTCGCTTTCACTGATGTACTTCATCACGGCCCATGGTGCTTCGTTTGAAACGCCAATATGTTTGATTTTGCCTTCTTTGATCAATCCGTCAAAAACAGCAAGTACTTCCTGAAAATTCTCTGTCCATTGGGTGTCAATTTCCGTAATTCCTCTTTTCCCAAACATGTTCATCACACGCTCTGGCCAGTGGGTTTGATACAAATCTATGTACTCAGTTTGTAAATTTTTCAAACTTAAGTCAACTGCTTGATGTATGCTTTTCTTAGAAAAATCCAAAGGTTGGCGAATGTACTCCAAACCACGATTTGGCCCTGCAATTTTCGTTGCAATAACGAGTTCATCCCGTTTTGTTTTTCCTATTTTTTTTAACCAAGTACCAATGTGTCGTTCGGTACTTCCAAAAATATGTTCATTGCCTCCAATCGGATACATCTCGGCCGTATCAATAAAATTGATTCCTCTTTCCACTGCATAGTCTAATTGTGCATGAGCTTCAGCCTCCGTGTTTTGGTTCCCAAATGTCATGGTTCCCAAACATAATTTGCTCACTTTCAAATCCGTATTAGGAAGTGTTGTATAGTTCATTATTGTATGATGTCTTGAATTATTTTAAGGTGATGTTTGGTGTGAATGCACAAAAACTTTTCGGTTTGTTTTACATTCAGCTTTTGAAACATGGGATGTTCAAAAAAGTAATTTCCCGTTAATTCAGCAAACTTTTCTAAATTTTTTCGAGTAATAATCAAATTTTCTTGAATACTTAACGATGATATTTCGCTGGTAGGCACCACCGCATTTGGAGCTTTTGCTTTTCCTCTCGGGATGATTTGCAACGCAAAAATCAAGGTGCGCTTTAACTGAAATTTGGACTCAAATTCGGCCGGATTTGAATGCAAAACCGATTCGATTACTTTATTAATAACCAATAAGCTATGTTCGATATGCCATCCAACTTGCTTGGTTGACACATCCATATTGTATTTATTGGTTTTCGGGACTGCATTTTCGAGCTGCACCACCAATCGTTGTAATTGTTTCATCTTTGCCGTTACAGTTCGTTCAACATTTTCGAAATTTCGTCTAATTTTGGCGTTAGCACGATTTCAATTCGTCTGTTTTTTGCTTTCCCTTCTGGCGTATCATTACTCATTAAAGGAGCAAATTCTCCTCTTCCAGCAGCGGTTAAATTTTGTTTGTTAATCCCTTTGTTTTCAGACAATATGTTTACGATTGCCGTCGCTCTTTTTGTAGATAAATCCCAGTTGTTCTCTACTCCTCCACCAATGGCTCCTAAAATTTTATCGTTGTCTGTATGCCCTTCAATCAATACCGAAATATCTGGATTATCACTCAAGACCTTTCCAACCAATACGATGGCTTTCTTACCTTCTTCATTGACTGCCCAGCTTCCGGTTTGGAATAATAATTTATTCTCCATAGAAACATAGACTTTCCCATTTCTTTGCTCAATCGTCAATCCTTTTCCTTCAAATGCTTTCAATGATTTTGAAAGCGTTTCTTTCAATTTTTTCATGTTGGCTTCTTTTGCCGCGATGTACGATTCTAATTCAGCCAAACGTTTTGAGCTTGACTCCAATTCCGATTTTAGTTTGTTCAAACGGTCTTGTTCTGCAGCTAGCGCTTTTTCTTTGGTTTCCAATTGTGCCAAAAGTTCTCTGTTTTTATCCATGTTGGATTTTAGCGCAGCATCACTGTTTTTTTCCAACGCGTTGTAAGACGCCTGAAGTGCTTTCAGATTTTTATCGGTTGCCGCAAAATCTGCCGCCAATTTATCGCGTTCCGATTTCAATTTATCGCGTTCTGATTTGGTTGCATTCAAATCCAATTCCAGCTGATTTTTGGACTTCGTCAGATCTTCATTCGCATCCAAAAGCGTTCTGTTCTCTTTTTTTAAGTCGGTAAATTTATTTTCTAATTCGTTGTAAATCTTTTTTGAGACGCAAGATGTTGTCAATGAAACAACGATCAATCCTAATGCAATATTTTTTATCATTTGAGGTATATTTTCTATTAATAATCTAATTCAACTACGATGGGACAATGGTCCGAATGTTTGGCTTCTGGAAGAATAACGGCGCGGGTCATTTTATGTTGTAATGTTTCGCTAACCAAATTATAATCGATTCTCCATCCTTTGTTATTTCCTCTTGCACCCGCACGGTAACTCCACCAAGAGTAGTGGTCGGGGTTTTTGTTGAAATGTCGGAAACTATCTACAAACCCTGATTTCAAAAATCCATCCAACCATTTTCTTTCAGAAGGTAAAAACCCAGAAACAGTAGCATTTCTTATGGGATCGTGAATATCTATTGCTTCATGACAAATGTTATAATCTCCACAAATAATCAAATTTGGAACTTCTTTTTTCAAGTGATTGATGTAATTCTGAAATTCATCCATGTATTGAAATTTATAATCCAAACGGTCTACATTTGTGCCTGAAGGCAAATACAAACTCATTATTGATAATCCGTCATAATCAACCCGCAGGTTTCTCCCTTCAAAATCCATGTGCTGAATACCCGTTCCATAAACAATGTTTTTAGGTTCGGTTTTGCACAAAATTGCCACACCACTATATCCTTTTTTTTCTGCCGAAAAATAATATTGAAACGGATATCCCGCTTCAGCAATAGCTTCTGTGGGGATTTGATCTTCATTTGCCTTGATTTCTTGAAGACAAATTACGTCTGGATCAGCCTGTTGCAACCATTCCAAAAACCCTTTTGTTATGGCTGCTCGAATTCCGTTTACGTTGTATGATATAATTTTCATGAAAATTAATTTTGGAATTTCAAATGTAATAAAAAGCTGAATACTAGAAGTCGTATCGGCAAAATAATAATAAATCTTTAACCTTTTTTTTATTCCACAATTTTTAAAAATGGTTTAAAATAGATTTGTTACATTTGTATCTTGGTCTAATTCGAAATGTACATAAATGGGAATAGTTACAGCTAAAGAAGTTGCAAAAGCAATAAATGTTGATAAGTATGGTTTTTTAGGCACTTTTGCCGGTTGGATTTTGATGAAAATTTTAAAAATTTCCACCATTAACAAAGTGTACAACAAACACAAACATCTGGGTGAAGTTGATTTTTTAAATGCCCTTTTAGATGAATTTCAAATTAAATTCGAAATCCCAAAAGAAGATTTAAAAAGATTGCCAAAAGAAGGCGCTTATATTACCGTTTCTAATCATCCACTTGGAGGAATTGACGGTATTTTACTGTTAAAATTAATGCTTGACAGAGAGCCTAATTTCAAAATTATCGCCAACTTTTTATTGCACCGTATAGAGCCGATGAAGCCCTATATCATGCCAGTAAACCCTTTTGAAAATCACAAAGATGCCAAATCAAGTGTGATTGGAATCAAAGAAACATTGCGTCATTTAAGCGACGGGAAACCACTTGGAATGTTCCCTGCCGGAGAAGTTTCTACCTACAAAGACGGCAAACTTGTGGTAGACAAACCTTGGGAAGAAGGGGCAATCAAAGTGATTCGAAAAGCACAAGTTCCTGTAGTACCTATCTATTTTCATGCAAAAAACAGTGGCTTGTTTTACTTTTTATCCAAAATCAGCGATACCCTTCGAACTGCAAAATTACCTTCTGAATTATTAACTCAAAAAAACAGAGTGATTAAAGTTCGAATCGGAAAAGCCATTTCGGTAGCAGAACAAAACGAATATGAGTCATTGGAAGATTATTCTGAATTTTTAAGACGCAAAACGTACATCCTTTCTAATGCATTTGATGAAAGTACCAAGTTCATCAATGTGCCGAATTTTAAAGTGGCAAAAAGCCCGAAAAAAATTGCAATGCCCGCCAATCAAGATAAAATGATTGAAGAAGTAGCCGAACTTAGAAAAACAGATAGCCGATTGTTACAAAGTAAAAACTACGAAGTCTTTTTCAGTAAGGCAGAGGCCATTCCTAATATTTTACACGAAATAGGTTGCCTACGTGAAATTACCTTTAGAGAAGTAGGTGAAGGAACCAATGAATCGATCGATTTAGATAAATTTGACAACTATTACTACCACATGTTTTTATGGGATGACGATGCTCAAAAAGTAGCTGGAGCATACCGCATGGGGTTAGGTTCTGAAATCTATCCGAAATATGGTATGGACGGATTTTACCTGAATGAATTGTTCCGTTTTGAATCGGAACTACACGACATGATGCACCATTCGATTGAAATGGGACGTGCGTTCATCATCAAAGAATACCAACAAAAACCAATGCCTTTGTTCTTATTGTGGAGAGGTATCATCCACACTACTTTACGTTATCCTGAGCACAATTTCCTTTTGGGAGGTGTGAGTATTAGTAATCAATTTTCAGATTTCTCAAAATCTTTAATGATTGAGTTCATGAAATCAAATTACTACGATCCATACATTGCGCAATATGTGCACCCTAAAAAAGAGTTCAAAGTAAAATTAAAAGACGCCGACAAAGACTTTATTTTTGATGAAGCTGAAGCTGATTTGAATAAGTTTGATAAAATCATTGACGAACTAGAGCCCGGAAACTTAAGACTTCCCGTATTGATCAAAAAATACATCAAACAAAATGCGCGATTGGTAGCATTTAATGTAGACCCGCTTTTCAACAACAGTGTGGATGGATTGATGTACATCCGAATTGCTGACATCCCAGAAAGCACGATGAAACCGGTCATGGAAGAATTTCAAGCCGAATTGGAACGCAAGTTGAGCGAAAAACAGGAGTAGATTATAATATTCTTAGCTGATAATTAATAATTTTTTAAAGCCTTTTTATATGCCTCCCATTGCTTTTTGGTGAGCGTTTGTTTATTTAGCTTTTTATTATTTTTTATAAAATCTAAAATATACTTTGCGCGTTCCTCTGAATTTGGATGAGTAGAAATCCATTCTAAATAATTTGGCGTATCACTGGATTGCGCTAGTTCATACATAAAATCTGCAAGGGGTTCTGGGTTGATTTTTGCGCGAATTAAGTAATTTATGCTAGCCAAATCAGCTTCTTTTTCTAAAGCTCTATCATAAGCCGTTGAGGATAAATTTTTGAGAATTGAACGCATTGTTTCACCCCCTTTTCCTCCTGTAACAGTTGATAAAATTGCCGACAAACCAAACTCTTTAGTGAGTTTTTTCATTACGTGATTGTTTTGAATATGCGCAATTTCATGTCCCAAAACACCCTGTAATGCTTCTTGATTTTTACATTCTACAATTAATCCTGTATACACAACCAAATGATTATTAGGGAGTGCAAAAGCATTTACTTCCTCTTTTTTAATGATGTGTACTTTAAGTGAGTCTCTTTCAATATCATTGGCCGAACAAATGGGCTCAATCAACTGATCTAGGACTTTTACAATTGAATCGTCGGTAATAACATTTTCTTCAACATCGATTTGATTCCAGATAATCGTACCTATTTCATTTTCAAATTTGGTTGTTTTATTAGAGATGTCAAAAACCTCAATAAAGTCAATTTGAGAGAATCCAAACCACAATAATAAAAACAATACGATTGAAATTATGGCTTGAAATAACAAATTATTTTTCATCTTGACTACAAATTAAGTTGGTAATGGGAGCAAACAACCATTGCTGAACGTGTTTCCCTTTTCTAGTTTCGATAGCAGAATAAATCGTTGAAATGAATTCAAAAAGGTTGAAAAAAATTGCCGTAAACAGATACGAGAAATAACTATTACTCACTGATTCATTAGTAAAAATGATCGAAACTGTCCACCAAAAGCTATAACTATTGATAAATAATAGGGCGGTCTGAGATAATAACGCCTGGGTGCAATGCCATCGAACGAAATAGGTTCCTTTACGATTTGCCAAATAAAAAGCTAAGGTTGCAAAAAGATTGATAATTGGCAAAGGTAAACCTGCAACTAAAGCAACCAAAGACATTAAATAACTATTGGAAGCTTTTTCAGCTTCATGTTCTGAAGGTTTGTACATACGGTTATATAATTATGCCTCTTTTATAAGATTAAAAATCCAGTTTAATAGTACAATAACAACTAAAATAATGGCAACTCTTTTTTGTCTGAATCGCTGTTCTATTTTATGATACACCACGTAAAATGTTTCACGATTTGTTAATAAATCATAGATTATCCATAAAGGGGATACTGTCATTATAGAAATTAAAATTATTCCGAAAGGATTTGAATAAATTGACTCCATGATTTCACCTTTAAAAAAAAGCAAAATAGCACGAGTTGTTCCACAAGAAGGACAAGAATATCCTGTCATGTTTTTTATGAAACAAAATTTTATTTGAAAACTTTCGGAATAATATGTTTTGAAAAAAAGATAAAAAAATCCAATGATACAAGCTACAAAAATGAAAATATATAACTTGCTTTTAGTCATGAATTAGTATAATGCGTTATTAAAAATTTGCATGTTTTTTTCACGTGTAGCACCCATAATTAAAAACCAGTCAATAATTGACCATACTCCTAATCCACCACAGGTTAATAATTTTCCAATTCCCATACCTGTATCTCCGATCATAAATCTATCAATACCAAGTGAACCTCCTAATAAGGATACGATC
>JACCDN011049065.1_pt1 | contig 81869 bp, 63 predicted proteins | sample 7441691 | NCBI WGS metagenome assembly JACCDN01 (sample SAMN15323439, study PRJNA562643) | freshwater metagenome | isolation source: river surface water | place: USA:Blue River Watershed | collected 2017-08-16
AAAACAACATCTTGATACATTACGTTGGAACTTCAAATCTATTGTTAACAGTGTTATGAATTTGATTGCAACCGTATTTGGGTTACCTTTGAGTTATTGCTGCGGTTGCTTAGAAGCGAATAAAAATACCAGCGGTGATTCATGGATGTTTTTTAAATTTGGTGAACATCAGGCAAGCAAGGTTCTCTGTAATGAGGTGCTTGCAGAAGCGCAGATTGACCTTCGTATGTAACCGATTTGGTTCACAATATCAACGTCACGCAAAAAATATGGGCAAACCGCGTGTAGATGTGCATCTCCTACTTGTGTTGCACTTTTGAATCCCACCTGATGAGCGTAGGCCCCAAAATTAGATCGCCTAAAATCATTAAGACTCATCCGTAAAAAGTAAATAGACTTCTTGCATAACCATAACCTGCGCCTTTTGTTTTATTGCGGCGTTACCAACGTTTCTGCGGTGCTCATTTACACAGGTAAACTCCGCTCCTCGAAATGTTTGTGCCTTGCACTAAATCAAAACTCACAGGTTATGCAAGAAGTCTAATGTACGCGAGATATGGAAACAAGCGTGCAAAAGGATCCTAATACATGGGCCGCACATGTGGTTTTCCTTAGAAAACAAATGTAATCCTAAATTGGTGTCAAGTTTCTTATAAGCTATGCTGAATTTTCAATGGATAATTGAGGGGCATAAAACTCTTCAACAGAGATGTCTTACTCGAGTTTCAGATATAAAACACCTTTGGAATTTAAGTTTTAACCAGATATTAATTTAATAAAAAGGACTGATTTTTCTAGATGGAATTGATACTTAAAACCAGGAAGAACAGTGTTAAGTGGTGCAAAAATTATATAGGGAGATTTCCTGTGCATGGCGCTTTTCAAAGGATAACTATTCTATCTATTGGTATGCTTGTCAGCTCAATCTCGTTAGCGGCAGGCTCTAAATCTGTTGATCTTGGCTCTAATATCCCTGAGAAAGTTCACGATCATCCTGAGATCATTGGTGCGCTTGGAGTTGGGGATTTCATGCCTGGTAGTGGTCAATTAGGTGTAACTAACAGTGAAACTGATTTTTTGGTTCAACCCAATGGAAATAATTGGAATGTATTCGGGGCTCAAGCTGGTGTTGGATATATTCATTATTTTCCTGATGCTTTGCAATATTCCGAAAAATTCCAGTGGTTCCCGTCTATAGAGCCAGAATTGAACGCTTATTACTTAGGCCAAGAAACTTTCTCAGGGGATGTTTGGCGGTTTAACAGCTCGGCGTTTAATGAAATGACTTACACCATGTCTATTCAAAGTGTACGTCTCATGGCTGATGGGGCATTAACCATCATGTCGAAGAAAAAGTTTTCTCTGTACGCAATAGGTGGTATTGGTAATGCCTGGAATTACCTAAATTACAGTGATACGGATAACGCTAATGCGGCTCCCTGCCCCGATCAGGGTTTGAATTTAGGCAAAAATATGCATTCAAGTTTTGCCTGGGAAGTTGGTGGTGGTATAACTTATACTTACAATTCGCGCGTCTTACTTTCACTAGAATACTTGTATGCAGATCTAGGTAAGGCAGAAACTTCTGCAAGTGGCAATACAGGTACTATCACCACACCACATATCATCCCCGCTCAGTTTAATCTGAATTCACAAGCACTATTGGCTGGGCTACATGTCACGCTATAAAACTTATGGATTTTTAAGGAGATACAAGATGTTCAATCATATGAAATATGGAGCGCTATCCTTAGGTTTTTTACTCCCTTGTTCCGTTAATGCCGTACCGTCTTGTGACGTGACCTTTATTAATCCCCCTACTTTTGGATCACTTTGTGAAAGCTCAACCGTAACAGCTACCTATACGATTCAAAATAACACCCCAGTTACTGAAGCAATAAATTATATTCGAATTCAAAACAATGATTCCTTTCCCACTAGCGCTGCGACCATTGTTACAGCACCACTTAATAACTGTGGTAGCTCTTTAGCTTCTGGCGCTAGCTGCGAAATTAGTGTGCAACTGAGTTCAACCACAACACTAGGGACTTTTAACCGAGTGCTTCAGGTTGGGATTGATAGTCGCCAAGTAGAAATAGATGCACCAGCCATCACTGTAGCGGTGGAAGCCTGTACAACCCCACCTCCAACACCTCCTCCTGGTTTTACGTCCACTATCGCTGGAACGCCTTCCTTTCTTTTTCAGTCCTCTATTCTAGGTGCCTCAACGGTGACGAATACAGGACTAACTGTGGTTAGCGGTGATCTAGATCTTACACCTGGATCGGCAGTTACAGGCTTTCCTCCTGGTACCATTGTGAATGGAGTACAGAATATTAATAATACCGCTGCCACTAATGTGAAAACTGCAGCTCAGAATTACTATATGGCGCTCAATGCATTACCTTGTAGTAATACCTATGGTGCGGCTACAGATATAAGTACGCTATCACCCATCAACTGTGCAGCCAGCCCTGTCAATTGCTTCACCTCAAGTGCTTTAATGACGGGTTCAGTCATCCTGAACGGCTCGGCAGGAAGCACTTGCACCTTTTTGATAGGGTCAACCCTCACAGTTTCAACCGGAGCGGTCATGTCAACGTCTGGTGGGATACTTAATGACAACATAAGCTGGGCTATCGGTAGTTCAGCTACGCTGGGAACCACCAGCACGCTCTTTGGTATTATTGATGCCATTGCGAGCATTACATTAAATACCGGCGCTACATTAAATGGTAGGGCTTGGGCATTGAATGGGGCGGTTACACTTGACGATAATGCGGTTAGTCCACAAAGTTAATTTATTAAAAAACCACCTACGCATCTTTTACGCCCAGTTGAGATCCCATTATCTTAACTGGGTGTATTCATCCATGAGACGTCATCTCAGATTGTGCCGCTCTCAGGATGACGTTACAGAAAACTTGCATTCTTTTTTGTGATCTTGCCCGAGAAAATCAGACACCTTGCTAACGCTTGCAGACGATCTAGAAGAGGTTTTTTTATCGCCTTCCTCAGCTTTCTTGCCTTCTTCACGCAAAGATGAAAATTCATCTTTCATTTCTTGCGCATCTACAGCACCCCTAGATACATGCGTTCCTTCTCTAACGCTGGATTTTATTTCTGCCTGGTGTTGTGAAGATATGGCCAACGACGCAGAGAAGTGGACCCCATCGGTGAGACAACGATCCCTTACTTTTTAGATAGCGTCCAATTTATTGGAACACTGAGACATTGCACCTGATGACAGGTTACCTGAATTGTGCGTTTCTGATGATTTTTCTATGTGAAATATATCATGGACGTATAAATTTATGAGATTTATAATGCAAACCTCTATCCTTTTGAATGAATACAATCCCATGGAAAATATTAGCGAACAAATAACTTTTGAACAGGCTCAAAGTATTATTTCGGAAGGGCGAGTGCCAGATACCACTCGTTTTGGCTTTGGTTTGGATTTTACTCAGAAATGGTCTCATAATTATCGTGGTGCAGATGGGGTATCTCGTACTCAGAAAGAATATGAAACCAATTGCGAAGAAAGCCTAATTCACCATGCACTCTCAGCTCAAAATTTTGATGCGGTTGTAGTATTAATTAACACGTCATTTAATGATATCCCATATATAAAGCAAACGCGATTTAGAATAAGAACTTTCAAAGAAGATGCCCATGGTCCACTTATCACTGACTCAGATTGTAACCAATGGAGTGAGTGGAGCGCGTGGACAGAAGAAAAAGAATCCATATTGATATTTGCTGAAAACATGGGTGCTCCGGCTTCATTAATAGGTCTCATACGAGAAAAACTGCAGTCCTCGACTGAAGATTTATTAGTTGAAAATTTCAAAAAAGCGGCAATTGATCCCTATAAAGATAAAATTGTAAGGGCAAGGCAAGATAAAGAAAGTCGTCAAGTATCCTTATATGGATTTCCTAACAAGGTGCGAGTGAATGAATTTGAATATAAATGGCAACGACAAGTGACTCAAAGGTTTTTTAGAATTGGGATGCCTTTGAATCATAACAAACGTTCTTTTGAGATATATACAAGAATAAAAAATCATCAAGATAGCCGCCAAACAACTCCAATCGCAGTGGATGGATTACCCAGACGCAGCTTTATTATTGCTTTAGCAAAAATTATGTCTGAGCAAGGACATATGCCAGAACTTACCTTTAAAATCGGTATCACAAAAATAAAATTGACTAGGGAAAACTCTTTTGCCAACAGACAGCAGGGAAATTTTTCGATGCAAGTCGTTCCTCAGCTTGCATATGATATTGCGTATGGAGCAGGGTTAGAAACAAGACTTAACAATTTTACTAAGCCAACATGGGATAGAAGTGCTACTACTCATGATGAGAGACAAACGCAGTTTCTGCGTCTAATAAACCGAAATTTGACCCAACTTATCCCCTTTACTAATACCGATCTAAACAAATATCAAAACATCAAAATCGATTCAGATAGAGAAACAGCAGAACCATCTGACGAACGCACTAAAAATAATCTTCATTTACTGAACGCTCTTCTTTTTCTAATTACAACTGTTGAAATATTAGTTAGGCTATATAGAACTGAAGATGGGCATATTTATACATATCCCGATTTGAATGAACGTAAACGAGCACTCGCACAGCGTAGCGATGATTTTCCAGTCGCTATTGCTCAGTCTCGTAGTTTATCCTTGCTATTGGAAGGACAAATCTCTTTTGCCGATTTTTGGGGTGCAAGCATGAGAAATGGTTTAGATAATACTCAACATCGAGCTTATTATGGCGCGGTTACAGGCAAAGAAACCATCGACTATTTCGACGTTATGATGGAAAAATTACTTGCAATAAATAATCTTTACAATCAAATCATATCTAATCTGTCAGGATGGAAAGTTTTTAGCGATACGTTTAAACAAAGCAATAAAAAAGGGTGTGTTATAGAAGGCAGATCTCGTATGTATTTTGATTTAAAATCAGGATATGGCTCTGGTAATGAATCTGATCCAGATTCAAATTATTCTGATACTGAAGATTCGGAATTAGATGAAATCGTTACGTTCCATGTTTAGGATATCCAATTTAAATCGAGAATCATACCTGTCTTTTAATCCAAACGCCCATATGGTCGAGTTATTATTTCGAGAAAATGTCCATCTGGATCCAGGGAGACAATTTCGCGGGTATTCTTAAAGACTCTAGGGCAATGATATGGACTCTCCTTCCGATAGGTTTTGGTTAACCCTACCATTTTGGCTCATTTTAGTAGCCGGGTAAAAGGGAGGATAAGTCCATATCATTGCCCTAGTTTTTTTACTTAATTGCACCCCAGTCATGGGTACAAGTCAAATCGTATACGTGATGCTTGAAAATGGCCCGCTACAAGTAGAAGCTATGTAACGTAATGAGCACAATGATGGATTTAAATGGCCATTATGCTGAAACTGCAAGCAATACACATGAATATGCTGTGCTTATTACAATTATTTCAATATAATCCGCTCATGAAAATTTATTTAGCATCTCAAAGCCCCAGACGTCGCGAATTACTCGAACAAATGGAAGTGCCCTTTGAAGTACTTTCCATTGATATCCCTGAAATTGTAGCCCCTGATGAAGCCCCAGAGGCCTACTCGCGTCGGATTACCCAAGAAAAGCTCGAGGCTGCTTGGGATAAAATCATCCGGGATCATCTTCAACCTATGCCGATATTATGTGCAGATACGGAAGTCATTGCAGATGGCGTGATTTTAGGCAAACCCCAAGATGAAAACGATGCATTTCGCATGATAAAAAGTTATGCGGGGGAAACCCATGAAGTCGTAACCAGTTTCGGGCTCCGATTTCATGAGTATCAAAAAATTGAGATGCATAAAACTTTCGTCACTTTTGCACAGATGACCGACGAAGAGATACAACACTATTTAAGCAGTGGTAATTACAAGGACAAATCCGGCAGCTATGGCATCCAGAGCTATATTGGGCAATTCATTTCCCGCATTGAGGGTTGCTTTTATTCAGTGATGGGCTTGCCACTCAGTCCAGTTAGAGAAATACTCCGCGATTTAGAAGCATATCTACTAAACCATAAAGTTTAAATTAACCGGCCAATGCTTCCACCACCATCGACAAACAAAGTTTGACCGGTAATAAAGCTTGCGCGCTCATCCAGAAAAAACCCAATCGAGTAAGCCCCCTCTTGGGGAAATCCTATGCGTTTGAGGGGCAATGCGCCAGCCTCAGGACTATTTGGGGGGTAATTTTGTGCAGTAGGTATATTCATCCATACCATTACGTCAAACCACTATGGTTCACGCAAATTGACGGTGCCATAATACATACTGCCGGATATGGGCCCTTTACATATCATAAAGATCAGGAGAGGATTATGTTATCAATACGCGCCAGATTATTAATTTTATGCCTGTTGTCCCCGTGCATAACCCAAGCAGGCAAATCCCCCCCTACCCCAACGCTACATAACATCGGATGCGCCCATTGCTCTAATCCAGTTATTGCGCCTGCCCTAGATAAAGTTTTTATTCTTGGAGCATCGACCGTAACCAGCACAGCGTTAACCGTTGTTAATGGTAATGTGGCTGTTTTTCCAGGAACTGCGATTACAGGGTTTCCTCCTGGAATTATCACTGCTGGGATAGCTCATGGAGGCGATTTATTTGCATCTAAAGCCCATACTGCGGCCATCAATTATTACAACCATCTTATAGCAAAAATTTGCCCAGCTGGTAACAATTTAACTGGACAAGATTTAGGAGGAAAAACACTTGCACCAGGCGTGTATTGCTTCGATTCAAGCGCTCAGCTTACTGGCACACTCATTCTCACTGGTCCAAAATGCAGTTCTTATACCTTCCTAATAGGTTCCACACTTACTACGGCAGCGAGTTCAAAAGTGGTACTCACCGGAGGGGTTACAGATGTCAATTGGGCGGTTGGTAGCTCGGCCACTCTTGGATCAAACTCAACCATTCAGGGCATAGTTAATGCACTTGAAAGCATCACAGTAGGCAGCAGTGCATCAGTAGAAGGAAGAGCTTGGGCGTTGAATGGCGCAGTAACACTCGATGATAATGCCATTAATCTCTAACTAACGTTCTGGTGGGACTGGAGCGCCCCACTCCGATACCCACCAACCATTCTCAACTGGACATTAGTGTGTGACCTTGCAAAAGGAACTTGTCGATAGTGTCTGCGATGTCGTACACTCCTAAAACTTTATACTTCCTTAAGATCCGCTATGAATTACTACACCAAACATCTTTTTATTTGTACCAATCAAAAAGGACCTGGCAAACAATGTTGTGCTAAGGTAGATAGTGAATCTTTTTTCACCTATCTCAAAACTCAGCTCAAAACCCAACAACTACATGGGCCAGGTAAAATTCGAGTGAGCAAATCTGGATGCTTAGGGCGTTGCGACTTGGGGCCTTGTATTATTATTTATCCAGAAGGGATTTGGTATACGTATACATCATTTGCTGATATCGATGAGATTATTCAACGCGCCTTAATCAACAATGAAGTCATTGAGCGCTTACGTATAAAAGAACCACCAAACCTCTCAACATTGGATCAAGAGAGCTGAATCTTTTGCACTTTATCCAATACTTTTGATGCACTGGGTCGGTCTGATGGATTGGGTTGAATACAATCTGCAATAACAGCACCGAAAAAGCGTGACTTGGGATAGTCTGGTTTGCCTTTTACTATTTTTGTTGAACCCCAAAAAGTCGTTTCTTCTTTTGTAGAGCAGTGGGCTTGATCACGTTGAAATGCCAAAAAGGTGCCATCCAACCGCTCGTGTTCGCTGCGCGCAGGCGGATGCCCTGTTGCAACTTCCCACATAATCATTCCGGCACTAAATACATCCGATTCGCGCATACAACCACCCGAATCTTGCGTAACTAACATCATCACAATTTCAGGGGCCATATACTGGCCCGTACCGCCAGTGGGTCCCGCATGAGAAAGTGTTGCGATTTTGCCTACGAACGGCATTTTGTATTCATCCACAACTCTGGCTATACCAAAATCACTAAGCTTAACTTTGATCTTGCCATTGTCCTCAATTTTATCCACTAACAGATTTTCAGGCTTTAAATCTTGGTGAACCATGGCTTTGCGTGTAAATGTACCATTCGTCAGAGCGTGCAAATGTACAACGCCCGTCAACATTTGTATTACAACCGATAGTTTTGTCTGCCAGGATAATTTAGGATAAGCTTTCAATAAATCTTTCACAGTGCCTTGCATTAATTCCAGAACTAAATAAACTTTATTTTTCACCGTTACGGATGTCATAAAATTAATAATATTAGCGTGCGAACCCGCTTGGCGTAGCATCGCAATTTCATGCTCCTGCGAGACATTATCTTGACTCAAATTAGGTATTTTAACCGCCACAGCAGAACTGCCTGAAGGACTCGTTAAAGTATATTTTGCAACGACACCAAATCCACCACGTCCCAATGTTTTTTCTGGCCCTTCTAATATTTTGCCATCTGACAATACAATACGTTCTTTAGGGTTTTCACGGCGTCTAGAGGATGGTCTTTTGAAGAAAAAAACAGTAAAGACAACCGCAGCCATAAATACAAAAAACCAGAAAAGCGATGTCAGCAGCGACACAAACATACCTGCAATTCCCAAGCAATAAAAAGTGCATTGTACAATAAAAAACAAATTTATACGTTAGTGAACTTTTATTACCACCCAAAAAAAGACAGTATCTTGTTGATTTGTTTTAATAAATATTGTGTTTGGCATATAATTAAGCTTTTAAGGGGTCGATTTCAGCCACAAAGAACTTGGCTTTAAAGGAAATTTTTAGCTCCGAGAGTTCCTTTAAATTCGACACAAGGCTAACGCCGTTCCTCAGCCCGAACGGGCCAGATCTTAGCAAGTCTTTCTCATGATATAGGATCTTTCAACCAAATAGGCAAGACTTTATTGAGATAGGTCATAAATTTCCATAACCCTACTTGCATTTCGATACGCCCACACGGATCTGGTTTGTTCTCAGGATAGGCAATGCCTAACCCAAACAGGGCTGGTCCGATGATACCCACATGCGGATTATAGTGATTGTGTTCATAGTTATTCACAATGATAGCATTACGTTGCTTAAAACCAACCGCGTAGATGGCTTGGTTGCACTCAGGTAAATAGCGTGCAATATTCAGGTCACTACTAATGTATCGAACCAATTGTTTAGGCCACTTTCCATCAATATGAATTCTCGTCCATTCGGCTGTTTCCCCTTTTAAACCAGTATTATCAAACAGAATCCAATCACCCATATCTACAGCATAGCGACTGGGTGAGCGGTAGAAGTTAATGATTTTTTTGACGCCTAGATCCACCAAATATTTGATGATAAGCATAGCGGAGTGGGAGGAGCCGAACACCGCAATCGTGTCATCTTGCTTGATTTGGGTCTGAAGGCGCGATTTATCAATGGCGTCTTCAAATATTATGGTTTTCGCCTCAGGATAGTCCAGTGTAATAGGGATTGCACCAGTTGCTAAAATAACGTTTTTTGCATAATACTTGCTGGAATTAGTTTCTAATGTCCAAATATGCTCGGAAAGTTGCAGGTTATGAATGAGCCCTTTTTCAGCATGAACTTTGCTAATAAGCTCTGTAGTAACCCATTGCAATGGCTCAACCATGGCACTTAATAAACAGGTTTTGTCTGGAGGAAGATGATTGAGCTTAAAATCAATTGGAGCATTTGAATAATTAAAGGCAAAAGAAGCGTGTAAAAAATCTAGAAATAATTGTACTTTGGTATTACTCGATACAGTACTCCACAATCTCCCGAAGTCACCTACCGTAAAATAAGGATCAATCCAAAGAATATTAGATGCTTGTATCCCATGATCTATGAGTCGACCCACAGCAGCAATGCCTGCTGGCCCACCACCAATCACAGCCCAGCCATGGATTTTTTGTGGCATTTTCATCCTAAATATCAATGAGAATTTATTGCATTTTCACATGATTTAGAGTTTGTCGCAATTTGCAATATAGCGTTGATCTTTGGTTTAATAAGATATGACCACTCCTCAATCACGCAAACAATAACGCTTTTCATGTTCTAATAACCCTTGTTTCACTGCAATGCCACCGCCATACCCTCCCAATGTACCATCACTGGCAATAACCCGATGGCATGGGATGATAATGGCTAATTGATTTGCACCATTTGCATTCGCGACCGCACGATATGCGCTGGGTTTTCCCAAAGATACGGCCTGTTCTGCATAAGATCGCGTTTCTCCATAAGGAATGCCACACAGAACCTGCCAAACTTGTTGTTGAAATGGACTTCCAAACAAGCGATAGGGTGTTTTAAATTGGCATAAAGTACCAGAAAAATATGCCTGTAGCTCGGTTGCAATAGATTGGATGGGAGGCGTTTCCCCTGGGATAACTGCAAAACCACGCCCTCGTAAACGCTCAAGTTCTTTTTCAAGCCCCTTTCTTGAGGCAAACTCGAGCAAATACAGCATGCTTTCATCAGCGATGGCAACCATTGAACCCAAAGGCGTATCCAACCAACTAGACTGTAATTGCGTAGCCATCCTCAAACCCTGTTATCGAAATGGCGTAAATTCTACCGCATAACGACAAAGCATGGTATTGCCCTGTAGAATACATAAAAAATATTACCCTTTCTAAGGTGTTCGATATGGATAAGCAATATTGGCATGCAAAATGGCAACAACTTGATATCGGCTTTAACCAAACCGCTCCCAATGTGTTACTTCAAAAATTCCTACCTCAATTTGATCTGACTGCCGGTATGAAAATCTTTGTGCCTTTATGCGGAAAAACGGTTGATATGCTTTGGCTCCTTGAGCAAGGATATGAAGTCATCGGGGTTGAACTCAGTCCATTGGCCTGTGAGGCGTTTTTCAAAGAATATGACATCCAAGTCACTGTCACCCAAGATCAAGATTTTATGGTTTATAAAAATCAGGATAAAAAAATCACCCTATTTTGTGGCGATTTTTTTGGTTTAAATAGAGAGATTTTGGGTCACATAGACTTGATTTATGATCGAGCAGCTTTGATTGCTTTGCCGGAAGAAGTCCGTTTCAAATATGTCAATCATCTGATTAATTTAATCGATTTGGAGACCAAAATTTTTCTGATCACCACCCATTTTGATCAATCTCAAATTCAGGGTCCGCCTTTTTCCGTAGGAGAGCATGAAGTACATGCTTTATACCCCCCCAATTTTACTATTCAACAGCTGTATAACAAACCCATTCAATCCATTGCCGCTCATTTAAAAACTAAAGGATTGATGCAAGCCCATGAGCAGGCTTATGTCATATTCTGTGACACGCCCTAAGTCCCAACTTTAGAGGAGAGTATTCAACAACTTTAGTGTTGCGCAATTATACGGATTTGCGCCATACCCGTGCTTTGATGGCTGCCTAGACGGCGCGTTGAATGCAAATTATACAGACATGCAATTAATGTTGTTGTTTGTTTGAAATTTGTCAATCATCAGTACCTATATAATGATTAATAGGGTAGAATGATATACTTGTACTCACTGCACCCTTTATGCGCCATCTTAACGATCGACTAATCAAATACTCACAAATCACTTATCTGCACGTACGAACTTACGTGGCTGCTACTTATGCAAAGATCGATAAAATCCCTACGCGGATTAGACATAAACAAGATACGATTCACTTGCAAGCCTTAACTTCGTACAAGCTTGGTCATAAACTACGCGGTGAAATGAACTTACGGGAATATTTCTTGGGTTCTACCTGGCATACTCTGCTGAAAATTGATAATAAAAAACAGGGCATTTTTTATGAAGAAACATATCTTGATCTGACGTCAGGACAAGACAAAACAAGCTTCACTTCCCCAGAAAACATTGTTTTTACAGAAAATATTTTTGGCGTGCCACAAACCCTTTGGGAATCATTTATTGCACACTTAGATCAACAAAAAGTGGTGGATTTATTAAATCTAAAAAAACATCGCCATTTGTGGCCAGCATACCACTACGCGTTATCTGCGCCAACTACGCAGCTGGCCACTGCCAGGGCCCAATTGATTGGTCAATTTCATTTTTTATTGTCTATTGCTTTATACCCTTCTGAAGATATCGAGCAACACCAGCCGGATATGAACAAAGACTTTCATTTACCAGTCCTAAAAACCATAAAACATGAGCTGGATCGGGGTGAATTTTCTAAAAAAAATATGGCAAAGCTCCATCATTGCTTGACTGTGCTAGTAGTCAATAAATTGCGGCATTGCACTAATATCCTAGATTTGAATTTACTGGCTATGATGATTTCCAATTATTCAAAGATGGCGTTAGAGCTTCCCGACACCCCTCGAAAATTGAGTGCCATCAACATGTTGCCCTCCTCCGATACAGAGCCCCATCGTTTTGCATCAGCGCTAAAATTAGCAAAAATAGTCGAAAAAATGAGTGCCAGGCCAGGATTATTATTTTTTAATTCTCAGTCGCAATGGGGTACCCACGCTAATAAAGAAGACAATAGAGACAAACTTGGAAAGCATTATTTTGATGCACTGTTCCATGATTTGATTCAACGCCAAGTTATATTACAAGCGCATACCTCGAATACCTTCGTTGACAACGATTTGCTCCATGTCATCAAAGAGCACTTTGAATCTTTTTTTCTTCAAGAAACGGCTATGAACAAAATTGAATCACTGCAAACCTATTGGCAGCACAACTCACATATGATCGCAGCCATAAAACCTGCCCAACATCAGGAACGATTTTGGTCCCCACTTATTTCTAATACTAAAATAAATGGCATCACTATTCACTCTTTAGCGTCAGTGGACTCGGTCATTCAACATGGCAAGCTAATGCGACATTGTGTACAGGGAGATGTTTTTGTCGAATGCTGCCGTAGCATGCAAGCCAATATTCTTGAGTTGGTGAGCGAAGATGGAGAAATATCTACTTTGGATATTCGACCAAACTATGGTGGTGGCTATTACACATTACAACATGTTGGAGTCGGGGGGCATCAACCACCTAGCAAACCTCATTTGGAAGCTGGCATCAAACTCCTTGAGGAAATGCGAACTGGGCGTATCAACCTGTCGAAAGCGCGGCAAATGCAATATTTAGATAGCAAATCCAAACCCACCTATCACTTTGACTATGAGCTTGATGATCTCGCTACGCAAGAAAAGATTTACCAAGTATATAAATCTAAAAAAATGCTACCACCACGTCTTATTTATGCTAATTATACAGAAATGTTAGCGGCGACTAAGCTCGTAACCATCATTGATGATGTGTTTAAAAAAATGTCTGGGGCCGAAGAGCTAAGCTCTCAGCCTTTACCTAGACCTTAAGCAAGCGTTATTTTATGATTTCCATTTTCATAGGCGGCAAATCGTTGATATGAGTACAAGCATATATTGCCCCATCCAAAATTTCATGGGTAACAAACTCTATAAAATAATTTTCTAAAATGGCTTCTGATTTAAACCCAAGCCGCTCCGGAATAGCCCTACTTTTTTGATTTGTCACAAATACTTTGACCTCTACGCGTTTGGCATCATATAAAATAAATGACCCTCGCGTTAATGCATTAACAGCCTCTGTCATATATCCCTGGCCGCCTCTCCTGCTATCTTGCCAATATCCAATTTCAAATCTTGGGACAAACCAATTCGTCGCTGCATACCAAATACAGCCCAAAAATGCTTGGTCTTCTCGGGCAATCACAGCAAAATACATAGCTGGAGGCGTGTTCTTTTGATGACAGCTCTCGGCTTCTCGTAGAAACGCCTCAATATCGGTTAAAGGTTTATTCGGATTCACCCAACTCCAATAAGGCGCCATATCTTTGGCTGAAGCAAGCTCTGCCTCATGGTAAATGGTAGCATCAAAGATTGTTAAAGGCCGAATGATAAGCCTATCTGTCATAATTTCTTGAAATATCTGAGACATGATACTCATCCTTGCTGGTGACTGCCCTCAGGACATCTGTTCTCACAAATTAACTAGTAAATCGATGTGCATCAGCTATATCCCAATATTTTTTATAGCTCTCTGGAATATCAGAGTTTAATAATTGACCATTAGTAAGATACTCATAGATTTCGCTAAGGGGTTTTGTAGTATGGTATGTCACCCGCTGCATAATATAATCTGGCTTCAATTGGCTAGGATTAGACAAACCCATTGCACCAACAATTTCTAAAAACCCATGCACCGTATTTTTATGGTACTCAGCTGCACGAAATTTTTTCTCATCCACGACCAAACCACGCTGGAGCCGAATGTTTTGGGTAGCCACACCAGTAGGACAGGTATTGGCATTACATTGTTTGGACTGTACGCAACCTACTGACATCATCATAGCTCGGCCGTTTTGGCATAGATCAGCACCCATCGCGATTCTAAAAACCATATCAAATCCCGTAGCGACTTTTCCACTGCAAATCACGCGGATACTATCCCGCACACCAATCCCTACCAACGCATTGTGCACAAAAAGCAATCCAGCAGTCAGAGGCTCACCTACATGATTTGCAAATTCTAAAGGTGCAGCGCCTGTGCCACCTTCAGCACCATCTACCGTAATAAAATCAGGTAAAATATTGGTTTCCAACATTGCTTTACAGATGCCTAAAAAATCCTCTTTGCGGCCAATACATAATTTAAATCCCACGGGTTTTCCACCCGAGAGCAAACGGAGTTTTTGTACAAACTCCAACAAACCTTTGGGTGTATCAAACGTAGAGTGCGCTGCGGGAGAATAAGCATCTTCCCCCATTTTTATTTTTCGAATATCTGCAATTTCTTGCGTTACTTTCGCAGCCGGCAGAATACCCCCATGTGAGGGCTTAGCGCCCTGCGACAATTTAATCTCAATCATTTTCACTTCATCACGCGTCGACTCGGTGATGAACAACCCTTCATCAAAATGACCTGCATCATCTCGACACCCAAAATAGGCAGTTCCCAATTGAAAAATCAAGTCTCCGCCTTGTAAATGGTAAGGACTCAGCCCACCTTCGCCGGTATTTTGCGCAAATCCTCCAATTTTGGCTCCTAAATTAATCGCCATAATAGCGTTAGCAGATAATGCCCCAAAACTCAGAGCTGACACATTCAGACGCGAAGCCAAATAGGGCTTTGTACACTCAGGCCCCCCAACAGAAATTCGCTCTTCCACTTTAGCGGCGACTTTCGGGGCTAATGAATGTAAGACCCAAGTGTATCCGTCTTTTAATATGTCTTGGGAAGTACCAAAAGGAATGGTATCACGCACACCCTTTGCACGTTGATAAATAATGGATCTAACTTCTCTATTATAAGGGCGCTCTGCCTCATCGCTTGCAACAAAATACTGTTGCACTTCGGGTCGAAGAAATTCGAAAATATACCGAATATGTCCGAGAACAGGAAAATTGCGAAGAATGGTGTGTTTGGTTTGGACTAGATCATAGATCCAAATAACCACGAGCGGAACCAAAATAACCGGCAGCCACTGCGCATGCCCCCAAACAATCGCGCGTAAGATTAACAAACCTAAAACAACCCCAAACCCTATATACCATTGACGTCTCAAAATTCATCCTTAATTTTGGTCCACAATTACGTTTCGTGATCAAACAGTAGTTTTAGATAGTCATCACGACACAGACTTACTTTTATCATACGGAATTTATGACTAAATAGGAATAAGGCGTCATGGCCAAGGCAAACGCTTGCGCGTTCAAGGCAAGATCACTTGTTATATTTAACCAACTCAAGATAAACTCTAGGTTGTAGCGAAGTAAAGATCGTGTAAGAAATCACTTCTCATTTTGGATACAAACCTAAGAATAGGATATCAAATGTCTATGAAGGACGAATCAATACAACATCCCAATGACGATGGTGACATAGCTAATAAAAAAAACAACGTTCATTGCGCATCAGAAGAGTTTGAGAACTATAAAAAATTCGCGCTTACCCTACCATCGCTTACACTGACACAGCGGCAACGTTGTGATTTAGAGTTAATTTTAAATCAAGGTTTTGCACCTCTTTCAGGATACTTAGGTCGAGCTGATTATGACAATGTCTTAGAGAATGCTCGTTTGTCAAACGGCTCTTTATGGCCAATGCCTATCACCTTGGATATATCAGAGCAATTAGCGAAACGATTGCAATTTGGTGACCGATTATTGTTGCGTGATGAGGAAGGGCTGATGTTGGCAGTCCTGCAAGTGACGGAGCTTTGGGAGATGACTACCGAGCTTAAAGCCAAAGAAGCAAACGCTATTTTTGGCACCCAGGACTTAACTCATCCTGGGGTTTTCTATCTTCAGCACCATACCAACAATTTCTATTTAAGTGGTACCATAACAAAAATTTCATTACCCCAACATTACGACTTTACTCATTTGCGCCATACGCCAGCGCAATTGAGCCAAATTTTTAAGCAATTGGGTTGGGATAAAATAGTTGCGTTTCAAACACGTAATCCGATGCATCGCGCTCACCAAGAACTCAGTCAACGTGCTGCTGAATTAACCGGAGCTAAAATTCTAATTCATCCTGTTACAGGTATGACTAAGATAGGGGATATTGACTATTATACTCGCGTACGGTGTTATGAGCAGATACTAAAAACTTACCCGGAAAACGCTGTTTTCTTGAGTTTACTCCCATTAGCAATGCGTATGGCAGGACCTCGGGAAGCACTTTGGCATGCTTTGATTCGCAAAAACTATGGTTGCACTCATTTTATTGTAGGTCGCGACCATGCCGGGCCGGGAAAAGACAGTAGAGGCCAGGACTTTTACCCTCCTTATGCTGCCCAAGAATTAGTATTGGAATACCAAAAGGAAATTGGTCTTGAAATTCTTCCTTTTCAAGAAATAGCGTACAGTAAAAAACAATCGCGTTATTTCCCCTTGGATCAATTTCCAAAAGACGATCAGCCCAGCACCATTTCTGGGACCCAATTGCGCTATAGCTTACAGAATAATTTAGATATTCCTGATTGGTTTTCTTATCCAGAAGTACTTCAGATCTTGCGTCAAGCCTATCCACCCAAACATCAACGAGGGCTCACACTGCTTTTTACAGGATTGCCATCTTCAGGAAAGTCGACCCTTGCAAATGGTTTGGCCCTGAGACTTCGTGAATTAAAAGATTGCCAAGTGACACTATTAGATGGGGATGTTGTACGGACACATCTATCGAAAGGTTTGGGATTTACTCGCGAGGACCGCCAAACAAACATTCAACGCGTCGCTTTTGTTGCTCAAGAAATTGCAAAACATAAAGGCTTGGTGATCTGTGCACTTGTAGCACCGCATGCCGATGCTAGATCTCAATTTCGCAAAACAGTCATGAGCACAGGAGAATATATAGAGGTTTATGTATCAACTCCGCTAAATGTTTGTGTCACAAGAGACCGTAAAGGGATGTATGAACAGGCAAAAGCAAACATGAGCTCACAATTCACTGGCATTAGCGATCCTTACGATGTACCCATCAATCCTGAGGTGACTTTAGATACGTCTTCTATGGAACCACAAGTAGCAATTGAAGTACTGGTTAAGTACCTCATAAACGAGGGATATATTCAGAGTCAGCTGACCCTACAAAATTCACAAGCCTGTTCGAAACAAGCGCGTGTTAACCATGCATGAAACACATTTGCGAAGTTTCATAAAAATGTGAGCTCTCAGTTTTTGATGTGGAATATGACGAACTACTAACAGCTTATATTTTCGCTTTACGTCACCTTAGCAAAAAATGCTATTTAAGGATATTGACAATAATGCCCAAATAATGTACAATATTAGGGGTGTTTTTTAATCTATTTGTGCCTTAACCCAGTTTCACTGGAGTCACTATGCATGCTTTTTGGTATGGGGTCATTTTAGCCTTCGGTTTGATTATTCCTTTGGGCATACAAAATATTTTTATCATCAATCAAGGTGCCACCCAATCTAAATGGATCCAAACCATTCCTTGCGTTTTGACTGCTTTTATCTGCGATGCCCTGCTAATCTTTGGTGCTGTGATGGGCGTTTCATTGGCCGTGCTATCCATTCCGTGCGTTAAGACTATCGTTTATTATGTCGGTTTGGTGTTTTTGATCTACATGGGCTGGGTCACCTGGCGCAGTAACAACCAACCTACTGACCCAGTTCAACCGCTTTCATCGCGCCAGCAAATCTATTTCGCTGCATCCGTCTCGCTGCTGAACCCGCACGCCATATTAGACAGCGTCGCAGTGATTGGCACCAATTCCTTGCATTTTATCGGAACGGATAAATGGTTATTTACATTTGCATGTATCTTAGTTTCTTTCTTCTGGTTCGTAGGGTTATCGCTCGCAGGACGTCTATTCAAGCAAAAAAACTCGAATCATTCCGCATTAAAATGGTTGAATAAATTTTCAGCTCTCACCATATGGGCTGTGGCAATTTATATTGCAAAACAAGTGATACAACAGACCTAAGCAGCATCAATGACTGCTAAGCTTTAATCCAATTATGGCTGCAATAATCAGCACCATACAACTGATCCGCATTGCATTCGCTGGCTCCCCCAAAAAATAGAGGCCATACAGCACCGTACCCACTGCTCCAATGCCTGTCCAAACCGTGTAGGCAGTACCGATAGGGAGTGTTTTCAAAGATTGAGACAATAGTAAAAAACTAATCAACATTGCAACCAGTGTGCCTAATGTGGGATATAATCGAGTGAATCCCTCGGTATACTTCAAACCTACCGCCCAAACCACTTCAAACAATCCAGCCAACACAAGAAGTATCCATGCCATTCTAAAATTCCTCCCTTAACACTGTTTTACTCGGGCTACAGCTCTCACTCACCCATAATTTGATACTCAACATGCCCAAGCCCGATCCAACGCGCACTCGGATCTTCATGGGCCACATCATCCGGGAGAATTAGAATCGTCCTCACTATCTATTTCCCGATCGGTTGTGGCTGAGTCGGTGGAATCATATCGATCTATTGCAAGCGCTTTTTTATAGGACGCTGTGATGCTTTCTGTTTGAAGTTCTTGGATAAATTTGGTTGGATCAAAATGATTGGCATCATATTGAGTTTCTTCAAGTGAGAATACGTATGGCAAAAATGGGTCCTCTTCAACGGGTTCCGGCTTAGCATTGGCGCCCATTGCGAGCAATTTATCATTTATTTTATCAACATTATAATTTTCTAATTCCATAGGTGGCTCAGCAGATTCCTGAAAAGTAACCGTAGGCAAAGTATTGGGTTCGATATACTTTAACACTGCCGCTTTTATTTCAGACGGAAACGCCCCTTCTGGAGACAACATACAGGAAATAATCAGACAATTTATATTATGCAAGCGTCCCCATTCTTTTGATTGCGGCATATACTTTTTAATGACTTCTGAGACTTCCGGAGGAAAATAATTGCCAATTTTAGCGCGTCTATTATTGGTCACAGTTGGTTTTTGAATCATGCCAACAAATGAAGAGAAGCTATCATCAATCACACCTCTAAACGGCAACCAAACCCCAGGCAAATCAGATGAAGTACCTGACGATTGATAAAATGCCTGACCATTCACCACACACATACGTCGCGTTGAGCCATCTCCATGGATACTAAAAGTAGATACTTTCATTATTTCGACATCAACTTATCATCTGGAATATACTAATTAGTGTAGTACAATTTTTTTATTTATTTTATCCGTCATATTGAACAGGGCGTCCACTATGCTGGTAATGAGTTCCTACACAGAATAGGGTATACTGATTAAGCTACTTTAAATCTATGTGCCAATAAGGATTTACGCAATGACCAAACAAAAAACACGTTCCGACAAATTGTCAAAGCAGTTTTTTTTGAGCGCTGCGCCTCTGTTTTTAGTGCTATTCATTGATAGCATGGGATTGGGTTTGGTTTTTCCAATTTTAAATACGTTGATATTTGATCCCACTGCACATTTCTTTTCAATGGCTTTAACCCCGTATACCCGCAACCTTTTGTATGGCGTAACCATTGGGACTTATATGCTGTGTTGGTTTTTTGGGGCGGCTTTTCTTGGGGATCTGTCCGATCAAATCGGTCGCAAAAAATGCTTAATGATTTGTTTACTAGGCGCTGTAGTGGGTTATATTCTTACCGCCATGGCAGTTATATTTGCTAATTATTCTTTGCTCATCGCAGGCCGTATCATCGCTGGATTTACTGCAGGTAGCCAATCGATTGCACAAGCCGCTATCGTGGATTTAAGTCAACCAGAGCACAAGGCCAGAAACCTAGGGTTTATCTTGTTTTTCTGTTCGGTAGGTTTTGCTTTTGGCCCTGTGATTGGAGGACTTTTATCTACTTCATCCTTGGTATCCTGGTTTAGCTACGCTATGCCCTTTTATTTTGCAGCAGGGATTTCGTTTTTGAATGCTTTGTTGTTGCAATGGCTGTTCCATGAATCCACTGTGCATACGCATAAGATTCGATTTAAACTCCATCACGCCATTGGCATTTTCTTATCTGCTTTTAAAAATGAGCACATTCGAGAATTGTCCTTTATTTTTTTAATTATGATCTTTGGTTGGTCTGGGTTCTATTCTTTTATTTCCATGTACTTATATCAAATTTATCATTTCTCTTCCTTACAAAACGGATTTTATATGGGTCTGATGGGCGTAGGCTTTGGGATTGGTACCGGATTTTTGATTGACCCACTTACCAAACGTTTTTCCTTAAAACAATGCACCGTAGCAGGTTGCCTCCTGGCAGCAATAGCTATGATTTTAACCGCCACAGCCCCTCAAGAAATTTATATTTGGTTTGAAGTTGTTCTGGTCGCTATAGCCATGGCGATTGCTTACTCTACCATCCTCACCTTATTCTCCAATCAAGTGGACGACGATTCGCAAGGCTGGGTTATGGGCGTCACTGGCGCCATTATGGCGTTGGCTTTTGGGGTCAATGGATTAATATTAGGAGTTTTATCCAATTTCAGTTTGCAAATGCCGCTTGTAATGGCTGCCATATGTTTGATCATATCAGCTGGGTTAATGGTGATTATTTATAAAAAGAAATAGGGTCTGTTTAGTACCCACACTAATCCTGCAAGTTTCTTCAAAGCCATATTGCTCATCACAAAATTCTCATCTTGGCACAACCATTTCCGAGAAAGCATTCATAGGACTTACGCAAAAGTGCTCTTTTTTATTATTCAGAGCTCTTTATTTAACTCTTCTTAAGCTTCAATTAAGAATCAATGACTAAAATAATCCCATCATAAGCAAAAAAAGAATAATAAGATGCGCAGTAAATGGATGGGAGCCCTTCACAATCTTGGCTCTGAACAGATAGAACACTATAGTAGCTATGACACGCTTACTGCGACCACTCAAAAAATCCAAGCACAACAAAAAACCATTATATCTGTTTCAATCAAACCCACTCCTAGCTATAATTTCGAGCTCAAATAAGGATCATCATGCATCAAAAAAAACAAAAAGGACTTTGGTCGCAAGAAATAGCGCGGATTGAAGCAATCAAACTAAAAATAAAAATTTATAAAGAAGATCTGTGCTCAAATCAATTCGGGACAGCCCGCGAATATTTTCAGGATATAGCCAATCAATTAAGAGTCATAGAAAAAAAAATTGCGGCTCCCGGCAGGCATTATTCATATTTTGATTATAGACGCTCCTCTCTCAAACAAGACCTGTGCGCGTTAAATCAAGAAGTTGCCCTCATAAACCGCTACATCGATGAATCCGAACAGATAGCAACCGGTGTCACAGAAAAATGTGCAACCATCTCTACACATTTAGCCCATCTTCATGCTAACCCAGACAGACAACACTCTATTTTCAAAAGATCATTAAGGCTTCAAAAAGCGTCCTCTTTTGAAAACATACAGAGTCCGGGTTTCAGAGTATGGCAGTTGACCCGAAATAAATTAGCTTATTTCCAATCTACTCTGAATCTAAATAAGAGAAAGCACAATTCATTAGCAAATTTATTGCTCACTAATGATGAGGAGTTTCTTGAAGCTATTGAATCAGATCAGTTGATACTTGAAGGTGAAATTGGATTTTTAGTGGTTCATCGTCTACAGAATCTCTATTATCATCCACAAGCCAACCTAAGAACAAGAAAAATTGCTGGCAGAAAATTACGCGAAAGCATGGAGCCCGGCGCGCGCGAAAGCCTCTTACATTATGACGAGGCTGCGCTGATGCAAGAAATCACAAAATTGGCCTTACATGCGAAATGCCATCCAGAAAACAAAACCCTTTGGTTGGGTACAGCACGCGCAGTCGATGCAATGATTGCTCATTCAACACCCCGCTGCGCGTATTTTAACCCACCACCACGACATCTTACTTGGATGTTAAATCGAATATGGTTACAAGCTGCAGTGAATTTAGGCTATCGATTTCAACTGGTTGAGCAACATTTTCATAATATTTCATCGGCCATATTATCGCATAATCCGGTCAAATTTTTAGAGCAATTACTCTTAGAAACGCGTGCTGATAATGAACAAAATACGTCGCAATACAATGGTAACTCCGCACCAACTGCCACTACTCAAGAAGTCCTAGCCTTGCTGGATATGGGATGTGTAGGACATAAAGACCCTCATAATCACAGTATATCATTCACCCCATCTCAGATTTGTTATCAAGAATCTCGGTTTTATTCTAACAGTGATAGCGCTCTGTTTTTTACGCGACCAAGTGGTAACAAAGGTGTTCGCATGCAACGCCCTCATAGTTTAGGAGAGTTGAATGATGCATCAACACCGCCGCCTTATACTATTTTACGAGAACACTTTATTACACCAAGTACTGGTGAGCTAGTAGAGTTTTCTCTGTCAAGACAACTTAGTCTCTAAGAAGCGCATGAACTATACAACCTAATTCATAAAAATAGTCGTCAAGCGAAGAATCACCCACTCATCAGGGAGATCCTTCGTCGCAAGCTCCTCTGGATGACATTTCATAAATCCTTTTCCGCAATAGCCACTACCTGCCGCCGCAGCAAATACAATAACACACCACCTAGTCCACTCATCACCAAAACCAGGGGCTCAAGAATACAACCCATGCCAGTACCAAACAGAGCAAGACCCGGTATTTTTATGATAGAAATAAAAATTTTCAAATAATCTGCCGTATGCAGCATGCTTAAAAATCCTGTTTGTGCGTAAGAAATGATTAGCATAATGAAAACAATTGCATAGAGTGTTATTAAGCCAATCAACATCCCATATCCCATCGCTCTAACGATGTCACGAGTCTTCTTTGCACCGAGCTTGATAATCACTACGCCCCATACTCGGCCACAATAAGTCCCTACAATCGTTCCTACGCTTAAAGAAACAGCAATACCCAGTATATCCGAACGATTCAAGGGTACATGTAAGTGGAAGAGCACCAAAACAACCGTTAGCGCAACTCCGAAGCCAAACCAACAACCTGTTAATGTTTTTTTGAATATTTTCATAGGAATAGAGGAGACATACAGATGTCACTGAAGTGGATGAAGGATATAATGCTCAGTATATATCAAAATACTTGGCCTGGCATGTCTACCCTTCAATGTAATGGTTTTGAGGTTACCCTCACAAGAAAACGGATTAAAAATATTAATTTGCGAATTAGCAGAGATGGCAGCGTACATATCAGTGCACCGTTACGCGCTTCCATCCATAACATTCAGCAATTTATCGAGCAGAAGCAAAGTTGGATCCGAGCCCATCGGGATCGGATTTTAGCCCGAGCAATCCCCAAAAATCATGCGTTCAATACCGGTGATTTGTATCCTTTTTTAGGACAAGACTATCCTGTAATTATCCATGAAAACGCGCAACAACAGGGTATAACCATTGAAAAACAGCATATTTCTTGCTACGTCAAAGCTCAAGCAACGTTAGAGGTAAAACAAAGTTTATTCCAAAATTGGCAGCGCACTCAAATGAAGCTGTTACTACCGGATTTGATTCGTAAATGGGAGCCATTGATTGGCGTGCAAGTGGGAGAATGGGGCGTAAAAAGAATGAAAACCCGTTGGGGCTCTTGCAATCCTACCAGCAAAAAAATTTGGATGAACCTACAATTGATTCACGAACCACTTCGTTGTTTAGAATATGTGTTGGTTCATGAAATGGTGCATTTATTAGAAGCCAGTCATAACAGAAGATTTCATGCACTAATGAGCAAATTTCTTCCAGAATGGCGTGAATGTAAAAACCAATTACGCCACGCTCCGATTTTTATATAATTTCCAATTATCTAAATTTATAGCCCTTTTGGGATTTAATTAAAGCGCTTGTTGTGCAATAAAAACACAAAAAACAATTAATCATAAATCACTAGTTAGGGTGAACGCATACTACGAACGACATTAAGATGACTCGTTCGTGCGATCTGTCGTTTTACAACTCTTCTTCAAAACCAAAATACCGCAGATCTTTTATTCGCATTGGGTACAAAATCCCATCCAAATGATCGTATTCGTGTTGCAGGACTCGCGCATGAAATCCCTCGGCAAAACGTGCAATGCGCTGGCCATTGATATCGTAGCCGCTATAGTTGATTTTGGTATAGCGCGGTACCAAGCCCCGTAACCCGGGGACGCTTAGGCAGCCTTCCCAACCATCAACCATCTCATCTGTCAGCACTTCTATCTCTGGGTTTATCAACACGGTAAAAGGGATAGAGTTTTCATCTGGGTAGCGAGGATTTGCCTCGAACCCGAAGATAATAATGCGTAGTTGATAACCAATTTGCGGCGCAGCAATCCCCACCCCGTCCTCTTCCTTCATAGTATCCAGCATATCACTTATAATACTTTGCAGCTGAGGATCAGCAAAATCACGCACCGGCAATGAGGGTTCTGCTAATTTGGAGTTGCCCATTTTTACTACCGCTTTGATCGCCATCATAGCTCCTAATTATACCGGTTTCAGGGGTGCGCCTGCCAAACTTAGCCATTCTTCATTGCTCAAATCCGCTACGGAACCATGACCAGGCATTGGCAGGATTTGATATGCTTCCATCAATTGGACCATTTGGGATAACCGCTCTGCTGGATCATAAATTTCTACAACTGAGATCAATTTATCAATGATCTCTTCTCTATCAACCTGGGTATTCACTTCTATATTTTTATGTTGTGCATACATCAATAATTGCGTGTACATCGCTTCGAGCGCAGGACGCATCGTTTGAAATTGGCTATCTAAATTTGTCTGATTTTGTGTAGTCCCTTGCTCCCAAACATGCCATAAAAAATGACTTCCTTGCGCGCAGTAGACTGTATCAAATGAAGTTTGATAATCGTGATTGTCTGTTTGGAAAAAATAAGAGCGATCGATACACATATGGTGCGAATAGCGATCTCCCAAAGTATGCACAAACATACCCATTTTGGCGTAATCAGCATCTTGAGGGGTCAGATATGCTTGCAGGCTGTCATCTGTCGCTAATACGGGATTTTGTCCGCTGTGATCGGTGTCATTGATTCTAAAAGTGCCCAACGAGGTCACAAAGGGTATCTTCAATTGTTCAAGTCCCACCGCAGTGAAACTGATTGAACTATTGATCACCTCAGACGAAGAGGCGCAGTCCGCAGGATTCCCTTCTTGGTCTTGAGTAAGACCATACACACACATGGTAGATTTATCGTCAAAGACCCAAGCATGAAAATCATTCAAAAGTTTTTCGGATTGGGCATATTCGGGAGACAGATAATCGACAGGAAAAGGCTGCCTTGGTGGCATTTGACCATCTACAGAATAACGAGCATGCAGATGCAACCACATGCCGCCTGAATCGGCATCAAAGCGACTCAATCCATTCACCTGGGGTGTGGTTAACAAACAAGCATTGTCCATAGCAGATCCCCACTGCTCCTGGCAGGATGCAATGGTATCGCTGGATAACAAGGGATTACCATTTTGATCAAAGGGGGTATAATAAGATTGATCGGTGGCCTCTGAATAAATGGCCATTTGGTACGCCTGCCAGGGCGTATAACCAATCAGCTGCGCCATCACATAGGTTGCATCTGTATGGACCAAACTGCGGCCACCCACCACCGTACTGCCATTCAAACCACTTAAGCTATCACCTGTTGCTGCCAAACGACACAGTCCTTGCAGGATTGGTGTCAAATGACTGGTTCTGCATAATTCGCCGACCCCAATACAATTGACAATTTTATTGACCGTTGTACCCGAGATCGGCTCGAAGCAAACATCCTGTCCAAAAGCGTACACAGAAGTCTGCGCATTCAATACGATACCTAGTAAAACCGGGAAGCGAATATCCATATCCTTTTATCCAAATTACAAAAATAAGCTCTAAGAATATCTGGATTACACTTACGACACAAGAAACGTTAGATTCTTGACGGGTATATCCTGAACAGACCCACACGATCCTGGTTCAAACGAAGGATCTCTGCTTCATAAAATCGGTCTTGGATTTCTGGAGATCCTTCGCTAAGCGCCTAGGACGTGTACTAGTACTAGGTACCAAATTTTTTGGATGCGTCCAGAACAACCGAGTCCTGATCTGCCTTGGGTGCACCCGTCTTAAATAAACTCACTTGGCTCACATTAGTAGGCGTAACAGGCGGTTGTCCCATTTCTTTGGAGCGCGCGGCTGCAGCGTCAACGCCGGTCATAAGTAGAGTGAGTAACCCTGAGTTTTCAAAGCTTGTCACTGCCGCATGCGTCGTACCATTAGGCGAAGTGACTTGACGACGGGCTGCCTCAAATGCCAATTCACTATTTTCTAATAATACCGACGAGCCCTTCATCAGTTGAATAAGGCATTTTCGTCTCAATGGTTTGTCATTGGCCATCAATCCATGTTTATCGGCAATGGTTTCAAGATATTCTAAGATCAAAAAGAAATAAGCAGGTCCACTTCCAAAAAGCCCGGTAAAGATATCCATTTCCTCTTCATTGCTAAGAGGCACCACATAACCTACCGTTTCAAGCATACCTGTTATTATTTTGAGCATATTGTCAGGAATATTCGGTGTATGCGTCAGCGCAATAACGCCTAATTTTTCTTTTACTGGCGTATTAGGCATAATGCGCATATAACGTTTCGCCATACCACAGTAGTCTTGCATTTCAAGTATCGACTTCCCAGCCGCCATTGATATCACAACAACATCCTTATCTAGAACTGGCGCTATTTCTTCAAAAATACTTTTAAAATCTTTGGGTTTGGCACCATAGATCACAAGCTTTGCACCGCGCACTGCATCGCGATTATTTTTTGCAACAGGATAGCTTGTTGAACGGGTCCCAGCACATAAACTGGGGCTGGCAACCACAAATTTTTTCGGATCTAACAGTGGCCCTACACCCCGTAAAAATGCTTCCATCATATTGCCGCAACCAACAATACCCACTTTTGAGAAAACATCATGAATCTTCAAGACCTTTTTAGCTCCGTGCATTTTGATACTCCTGTCATACATCTAATTGTTTTGATGCCCCAAATAAAGGCATAAAACATAGTATTCATTTTTTTGATCAAAGGCACGAAAAAAATGCGCAATTCCTCAAATTATGATCAGAGTGTCATGAAAAATTCATAAAAAACAATGGGCATAAAAATTGTTGATAGCAACAATCATGACATTGCTATCAATGAGACGACCATCAAGAGTAAAATTTGGCTATGATAAAGAAAAAACAGACAGAACCCATGATTGCTTTTAGGTTAAAAGCATCGTCCGCAAACTTTCAGCATCCGGATGTACATCCAAAATCTGAGCAGCTGTTTTCCCTTCCACATTAGGCTGATCCCAAATACTAAATGCCGCTAATAATTGTGCTTTGGCAGATTGGGTTGGCTTAGAATTTAAATTATGATCTTTTAATAACACCATCAAAGGAGTATCCCCCATGTCATTCACTGTATTCAAGCGTTGACTGTCTGGCAATAATTTACTAATCGTAGAAAAAGCTGCTTCATCAGGAACCTCTTCTGAGATTGCGGCAAATAATTCTAAAGTCAAAGGAGTAGTTGCTCTACGAATTTCGGTATTTAGCAAGGTGGTATAATCCTGAAGGCTACCACAACTGTCCGAAGCCCCTGCGACAATTGAAACAATTACGTCTTCTGCCAACCGTTGTAATTCTTTTCTTTGCGCTCCTTTTGCGGTTTTTTCTTGAGCCAATAATGTCTCTTTCCTTTTAGCAAGCGCTTGGCTTCTTAATAAATCCTTTCCCAAAGCGTGACCACTAATGTGCTCAATATGTACAGGCACCTTTACTTCAGCAAATACAGAAGAGGCTGATTTCTGCGTTCCAGCTACTTTTACGCCTTTCCCAGTATTATCTTGGAGCTGCAAAACCCAATACTGGCCATTCGAACCAGGCTTTCCATCTAGCCGCCAATACTCACTATTTATGAGCGTGCTCTCTCGTGTCACCTTAATGCCAATACTTATTTCTTGGCTAATACAACTTACGAAATGTGCAAAAGTTTCTTTTATCTCGTTGAGCGTTAAGTCTGCTGTTTCACGCAGATAGGATTGCTCTAAACTTACAAAAGTATTTTTCGCAAGCTTTTCTAATCCTTCGGGCAGATCCATCTCTAATATAGAGTGTCCTGCTTCAAAGGCTTGGATACCCTGACGAGCCAAAGCAGCTTCGTGTTCAGACATTTTATGTGCTCTAAGGGTTTGTTGCTTGTCACCAACCAGCGCACTATATTTTGCACGGTGTTGGTAGGACTCAGAAGACTCCAAAGCCAGTAATATAGATCTTATTTGTTCAAATTCTTGAACAATGGGTACCGCACATACTAAGAAAGACGTAACGCCAAAAGAGCTCGAAGAACTAGCGCAACGCGCATACAGTGCGCCAATTGTAGCAAACCTCCAATCAGGTGATTTACCAAGCGTCATTTGGGCCGAAAAAATCGGTGTACCGGAGCAACCTTCTTGCGGTATATGGCCATCCAAACTCTGAAAACGTATCGGAAGCTCGTGTGCTGCAGAAACAGGTGCTAGATAATGGATATGAAAATTGAGATCCACATAAAAATAATAAACAGACGGATAAACACTATCTAAAGACAAAGGGTTAGAAGGTATCACCGCATGGATCCCGCAAGTGTTCACTACCACAATATCTGGCGAGACCACGCTATCCCATGGTCTGTGATAAGCCTGCTCGGCATCGAGCAAAAATTCTGTGCCATCAGATTTTTTTAATACAATGCCCTGTTCTATTTCAGAACTATGTTTGATCACATGCGCATTAGACACCAACCAGCGCTCATGCTGAAAAAAACCCATGCCCACTCTACCGCAGGCAGTCTCTATCCCAACCAAAGCAGGAAAAATATCCCGCTCTATTTGGGTGACAAGATTGGTTTTATTGTCGAATAAAGCTTTGCTATGCCGCACGTGGCCAGCATCTCGTGCTCTTTGTTCCGCTGCAAATATAGACAACTGTTGCCGTCTCTCTTTTTCGTACTTTGAATTCATAAGCGTTTCATCAGGCAATCGGTCAAGAGTAGCATTATTATACGTATAACCGTTTTTCACCGGCTCCATGCAAATTTTCAACGCAGCGTGGACAAATCTCAGGATGTTCTGAGTTTTCACCGACATCCTCTACATGATGCCAACATCGAGTACATTTTTTTGCAGCAGTTTTATGCACAGTAATCGCGTATTGTCCTGTTTCACTACAAAACGCATCTGTAGGCCAATTATCTGTTTGAGTGACCGCTACTTTTGAGGTCAGAAATACAAACCGTAATTCATCGTTTAGACGCTCCAGATAAGCCACGGCTTCTGGTTTGGCGTAGATGGTCACTTCCACTTCCAAAGACTGAGCAAATAGTTTCTGATTACGACCATTTTCGATGGCCTTATTCACATCATTGCGCATTTGCTGGATGTATTGCCAAAAATCAGCATTGAGCGTTGTATCAGTATCTATTGGAAACAAATGCTCATACCAACTATCTGTAAATACATACTTCCCATGCTCGCCTGGCATATATTGCCAAATCTCATCTGCGGTGAAAGACAGGATTGGCGCAATCCAACGCACAAACGCTTGTAAAATATGATAAATCGCCGTTTGACTGCTACGTCGTGCACGCGAATCGCTTTGCAAAGTGTATTGGCGATCTTTGATAATTTCAAAATAAAATGCTCCCATCTGAATAGAGCAAAAATGCATGATATTTTTTAAGATTTTATGAAACTGAAACTGCTCATAATCTTCTAATATTCTTTGTTGCATTTGATAAGCAGCATCCACCGCCCATCTATCCAAAGCCAGCATATCTTGAGATGCAACCATGTCCGTTTTAGGGTCAAAATCATGCAAACTCGACAGCATATAACGGCCTGTATTGCGGATTCTGCGATACATATCCGAAATAGATTGTAAGATCTGTTTCGATAGCGTCATTTCCTTAGTGTATTCTGTCGAAGCGACCCATAAACGTAAAATATCGGCACCATATTCATTAATGATGTCATTTGGCTCAATACCATTTCCCAAAGACTTCGACATTTTGCGACCAGTACTGTCCACAGTAAAGCCATGGCTGAGTACTTGTTTGTAGGGCGCAATGTTCGTAATAGCGGTAGCCAATACCATCGAAGACATCAGCCAACCTCGGTATTGATCAACCCCCTCGACATACAAATCAGCACGTTGTTGATGAAACTCTGGGCGTTTTTTTACCACAGTTAAATTCGTACACCCTGATTCAAACCATACGTCTAATACATCAGATACTTTCTCATATTGCTCAGCATCGGCTCCTAATAAAGTCTTAGGATCAAGCGACCACCAAGCCTCAATGCCGGATTTTTGAATTTCGGCTGCTACAGTTTGCATAATTTCAACCATATTGGGATGCAATGCGTGGGTATGCTTGTGGATGAACAGACACATGGGAATACCCCAGGTTCTTTGTCTTGATATACACCAATCAGGTCTCTTTTCAGTCATTATTTTTAAAAGATTCCCTCCATGCGCAGGCATCCAATTCACTTGAGTAATTTGCTCTAAAATCGCATCACGTAATTGATGACGACTCAAATCAATAAACCATTGTGGCGTTGCTTTAAAAATAATCGGGGTTTTATGACGCCAGCAATGAGGATAACTATGTAAATACTCTTCGCTAAGAAACAAGGCATGATTAGAGTTCAAAACGTTCAACAAGGTTTCATTCGCTTCAGAAATAGTTTGATTTTCCACATATTCTGTTCCGGGAATAAACTTGCAATCTGTAGACAACAAATTGGTTATTTCAAGCTCGTAACTTTGACCTACCAAATAATCGTCTTGGCCATGGGCAGGCGCGGTATGTACCGCTCCTGTGCCCGACTCATCAGTCACATGTTGGCCTAAAATAATAGGCACTTCCACCGCATAAAAAGGATGTTTGACAAGCTCTAATTCAAGAAGTTGACCTTTACATATTCCAAGCACTTGATACTGCGCAATGTTCTTTTTTTGCATTAGCTCAGCCACCAATTTGCTGGCAATAATTAACTTTTCCGCATTAGCACCGTACTCAACAATGGCATATTCTATATCGGGGTGCAGAGCCACCGCTTTATTAGCGGGTAGCGTCCAAATTGTCGTCGTCCAAATTAAAACTGCCAAAGGACCTTGGAGTTGAGGCAAATGAAACTTTTTATAAACAGATTCAGGATTAGTCAGCGCAAATTTAACGAACACTGAGGTAGACGTCACATTTTCATATTCTACTTCTGCTTCAGCCAGGGATGAGCTGCAACTCGTACACCAATTAACCGGTTTGTTATTACGAACCAAATACCCCTTTTCTAAAAGCTGCGCCAAAATGCGTATGTTCTCGGCTTCAATGTCATACGCCATAGTAAGATATGGCTTTTCCCAATCCCCCATAATTCCTAAACGCTTAAAATCTGCTTTTTGGAGTGCGACTTGTTCCGTTGCGTAGGCACGACAAGCTTGTTGGAATTGGTAAGGATTGGCTTTGTCAGCCGCGATCCCTAATTTTTTTTCTACTTTTAATTCAATCGGTAAACCGTGACAATCCCAACCCGGAATATAAGGGGTATGAAATCCAGATAAGGTTTTAGATTTGATGATAATATCTTTGATTACTTTATTTAAGGCATGCCCTAAATGAATATTACCATTGGCATAAGGAGGACCGTCATGCAAAACAAACAATTTATCAGTCGGTTTGCTCGCCAGCATTTGTTCGTACAATTTATCCAGCGCCCATTGTTGCAAACGTTTCGGCTCATTTTCAGCCAGATTGCCACGCATTGGAAAATCGGTTACGGGTAGATTAAGCGTTTGTTTATAGTCTTGCACAATTTAGCCTTTTATTGTCTATAGCAAATCCTCTGAAAACTAATCGAAAATTGATCAAAAGTCAATGACAACGCTAGTGATCACATCCTAAGAAAGGCCTTAAAAGCGAGGAAAATTAGGTTTGTTTTTGAGCATTTGAAAAATCTTACACTTCAACTACACTTTAGTCTTGAAACCTGCTCGCCTTACTAGCCCCTCAACAAGGAAAAAAAATGGAAATAAAATACACAAAAATAATGTCAATTATTGTCGGAACTTTTTTTGTTGCTACAAGTAACGCAACCACCCCTCATTTCGATACGCTTCCAATTATAAAGAAAGACAATAATAATGCCCCGTTCCGTCTTCGCCTCTCTAATGGAAATGAGCAAAATATAAGATTACAAGCACTCACACAATCCGAAGCCGTCAACGCAATGAAAATTGGCTCTAATGTACAAAATGTCAAACCCTCTCAAACTTATACAGTTACCACAACGGTACCTAATATTAATAGTTTCTATGGCAATGGCCAACTACCTGTTCTAAATCAGCAGGATTTTGGTACCTGCGTTACCTTTTCTACTTCTGCAGCCTTGAGTTATTTAACAACCGGAACCACAACAAATGTCGCCCCATTATATGTTTTAGACCAAGGGTATATTGATGAAGATGGCTTTAAACATTCAGGCTGGGATGGTTTGACAAATGCAGGAGTATTACTTCAAAGAATATTAGCCAGTTATGAAAACGTACCAGGCCAAAACCAGGGATATTATCCTAATTATGATCAGACTAAGAATACTTACGATCTATTATCTAAAGAATATGAGTTAAGTGGTGAGCAGGGTAATTTAACTGCGAAGCAACTTAAAAAAAGTGGATTCTATAAGCAGTTAGCCACCTATCATGCGACAGCGGCTAAGACGTCTCCCACTTTATTTACCAACGTCATCGCTTCTAATCTTAATTTATCAACTGGAAGCTCAAAGAATGCCAGTATTGTAAAACAAGCATTAGACAATGGTAATTTGGTTTTGATGGATTTCAATGTATACGACTCAAATGCTTCCAAATCCTGCACAAAAGGAGCCGTATCCACGCAAGGAACAGCGAAATACACCTACAACAGTTCTACTGGAACGTTAACTCAAAGTACGCCAGACAAAGATACTAACGCTTGGGTGAACCCGACTAAGTGCTTGTTGGGTGAGCATCAAATTTGGGTAGTATCGTATGGTACAGATAATGCCGGCAACACCATGTTTATTATCCGCAACTCATGGGGAGATTCAGGTGATCAAGGACAATATTATATGAGCGACGTTTATTTGAATAACGCAGCAACCTATGCCGCTCAGGTATCTCTTAAAAAATAAAAAAATTATCTAATGGTTATTGATGCTCATACGTCGATAACCATTACACTCCATTTAGAAGAGCCTGTACGTTGGTATATTCAAATTGAGCGTTCATGTGCAATATAATTTATGGTCGCGGGAAAACTGTATCATTTAAGATACATTTTCGGTAATTATTTTAAGGACTCACGCAACACTCCAGAAATCAGAGTTTTGCGTAAGTCATGATTTTAAGCAGAAGGACAAAGTTTATTTACAATGCATGATTCAGAAACAGTCTGTTCACCGCCATGAGTAGATGACGTACTCCACATACATTTAAGATCTTTGCAACTCGGAGCTGCCAAACAAGATGTCTGATCCGTATAACTATCACATGTCTGCTGACAATTAGTACGGTCAGGGCAAGATCATGTGTGTCCATAAATGACTCAAATAGCCGACTTCCCGAGCTTTATGCGCGGGATCCAGAGATCTTGCTAAATTCCCAGATCCCGCGGACGAGCCGCGGGACGTAGTAAATTGGTCATTGGTTGCAAATTAAATTCTAATCGAGCATTTATTCAACACACATGCGGTTGCCCTGTTAGTACGGTGAGTCAAGTCCTACCTAAAACTAAACTTATAGGACTTAATCACCAATATTCAGTAATAGCGCTGGTACCCCAATATTCTTCAATCCGGCGCCTGATTGCAGGCGAGGTATGAGGGCGTTGTAAGAACGGTAGAACCGCATTTATCTTCCACTAATTTTGTTTCGCACTCAGAGCATTTTTTGCCAAAGTCTTACCCAAAGTCCAAATAGATGCCCCTACTTGATGTAAATCACCCATTGTCTGTTGCAATGCAGAAATAGTCCAATCTCGATCTTTCGCCGTTAAATTCAATGGCGGCAACAATTTGATAACATTCATCCCGTGACCTGCCACCTGAGATAACAGTCGATGATTTTGCAACAAAGGGATAGCAATCATTTGGCTAAACAAGCCCTTCTGAGCAGCTTCCATGAAAGTCCAAGCTGCTTTCAGACGCATGCTTTTAGGAGCGTGGAACTCTACAGCAATCATCATGCCTTTGCCGCGTGCTTCTTTTAAGAACTCAAACTGACTTTGGTTGGCGTTGATCGCACTAATGATCTCCTCTCCCACCACAGCGCTGTTTGCCACTAATTTTTCTGTTTTGAGGACAGACAGCGTTGCCAAACCAGCTGCCATAGCAAGGTTATTTTTCGCAAAGGTAGAACCATGCACCACTGCCCTATCCATACGGCTAAACACGCTATCCATAATAGTTTGAGTCATAGCAACTCCCCCTATCGGTACAAATCCTCCAGATAACGCTTTGGCCATCAAAATCATATCCGGTTGAATGTTCCAATGCTCAATAGCCCAAAATTTACCCGTACGCCCTAGACCCGTTTGCACCTCATCGACCACCAACAAAGTACCGTATTGCTTACATAAGCGTTCTACTTCCGGCAAATAGCCCTCATCCGGCACTATCACCCCTTTGCCTTGAATAGGCTCAACAATGAATGCAGCCACATCTCGCTTGCACAGTGCCTGCTCCAAAGCCTCCAAAGAATTAAATGGAATGGAGACACAATCTGGCAAAAACGGACCAAACCCGCTGCGAAATATGCCCTCTCCGCAAAGCGACAAAGCACCTAAAGTTAAGCCATGATAACCATTGTCACAATAAAGAATACGCGAACGTTTTGTGGTGTAACGCGCAAATTTGATGGCCGCCTCAACCGCTTCTGTCCCCGAATTACAAAAAAACATCCGCGTTAAATGCTCCGGCAGCGTGGCTAAAATTTCTTTGGCTAATAACCCACTCAACCATGACACATCCATTTGGACCAAATTAGGTAAATCGAGCGTCATCGTCTCATGCAAAGCTTGAATCACCGTAGGATGGTTCCGCCCAATAGCAAATACGCCAAATCCGCTTAATAAATCTAAATATTCATTGTTATCTTGATCATACAAATACTGCCCAACCGCTTTTTGATAATTTTTATCATACCCAATCGTCCGTAATACCTTCACCATTTGGCGGTTGAGATAACGTTCGTTCAAATCGTATTGGCACCCTTGATACTGAGCGCGTAGATCTTTGATGCTAAATGACATAATGTTCGCTATTCTCCATCTTTGATTGCAAAATTCCCAGCTGCGTAGCACTATGTATCGTTCTTTGGGCCTGACTAAAATGTTTGGCAAATGCCAATAAAGTAAACAATAATGTTGGTTGCCTAAAAAGGGTCCCTATCAGCTTAGGTAAAGAGACGGTAGGTAAGCAACAGTTCAATAATGATTGCGGCATATGCAAATCTATGCTGTCCAAAATCACACGAATAGCCAAAAAATTAATTTGACAACGGAGTGCTTCTTGGGCAATCAGAAAACTTTCCATATCTGCAACACCAGCCCGTGTTTTATGATATAACTGTTCTTTTTCCTCAAGACTAGTTAAAACATGGGCGGTATGCGCTAGACATTTTTGAACAATATTGTGATCTTTTTTTAACCCAGCAATGAACGCCGTTTGTAAACTCTGGTGGCAGCGAATCGTTTGCGTATCCCATACCACCTCGTCCGGAATACACAGCGTCCCCGTTGTAAGCTGCGGCGCTAGCCCAACTGCCGTACCCAAGCTAATCAGGGTTGCAAATTGCCCAGACTCTGCATGACGTTTGATAAGCGGAAGCGCAGACTCTCCCATGCCCGTCACAATCAGCATCGCGTTGTCACTCAACGGATAGCTTTCACCAATGTGCATACGATGTGGAACGATGCGTTGGACTTCCATAGGCAATGCAACCAGGATCCCAAACATCGTCACACTTCAGTATTATTCAGAAGATTGGGTAACTCAGGCGCCATCTTACCTTTGGTTCTGGGCCCCCTTAATGACACCGCAAGTGCTTTGAAAGGATGCAAAAACATATCATTCACAGCAGTCCCTTCATACCCACAACTCGCCATACAATTATTGCACTTCTCATTCCGACCAACGCCATACTCTTCCCACTTTGTCTCTTTGATCAACGTCTCAAAACGACTGGTCACGCCACGATTCAGTAAATAACAAGGTTTTTGCCACCCAAATACGTTGTAGCAAGGATTACTCCATGGCGTACATTGATATGATTGGTTGCCCGCTAAAAAATCTAAAAACAGGGAAGAATGCGAAAAAGGCCATTTCTTTTGCGACGTTTTCCATTTAGCTAAAATTCCGCGGAATAAATTTTTGGTTTCTTGCCGAGATAGAAAAATATCCTGACGTGGCGCATCTTCATAAAAATACCCAGGGGACATCGTAATCTGATCCACACCTAATGCTGTCGCAGTATCAAAAAATTCGGCCATCTCTTCAGGTTCTACATCATTAAAAATGGTGCAATTAACACTCACTCTGTGGTTGTGTTGTTTTGCCAATTTGATCGCTTCAACGGCTTTGTCATACACCCCTTTACGGCAGACAGACGCATCATGCCGTTCCTTGAGCCCATCCAAATGGACAGAAAAAGTCAAATAAGGCGAGGGCGTAAATTCATGAATTCTTTTTTTCAATAACAAGGCATTGGTACACAGATACACGTATTTTTTGCGATCAATGATACCTTGAACAATTTTAGGGACGTCCTGATGAATCAGCGGCTCTCCCCCTGCAATAGACACAATCGGTGCACCACATTCATCCACAGCCTGCAATGCCTTCTCTACCGGCATCCTTTTGGCAAGCTCGTGATCTGGCCGATCGATTTTACCACATCCCGCACAAGCAAGATTACATTGATACAAAGGTTCAAGCATCAAAACAAGCGGATATTGTTTGATATTTCGTAGGCGTTGACCTAAGACATACTTCCCAATCATGATACTTTGCTTTAGAGGAATACCCAACACTATCTCCTTATTTATCGAATATTATGCTAATTTTCTGCACTTTCATTAGGGTCTGTTGACAATTCATCTTCAGACCCTATGCGTTTACACAATCCTGAGCACTAGCTTCCCGCGTTCTCTCCCGCGTATTTTTGGTATTGCTCTGCAATTGTTCAGTCCAATATTGATGGTAACAACCCACCGCCATCAATGGCCAACAATGTCGATACAAATGATAATTGATCATGAATCCAGCTGATGTCAACGAATCCGCATTTTTTATTGCGCCCACTTTGCGTCTACCATCTCCGTATCCAGGAAAACCACAGCCCGTATAATGAGGTTCATCCCAAGTGCCTAAAGTATTCATCGTGTCACATAAATATTTGACCCCTGCTTCCACCGCAGGATGTTGGTAATACCCAGCTGCCATCAAACCAAGTAAAGCCCACGCCGTTTGTGATGGCGTACTAGGCCCTTGTCCACGCTGCTCAAGATCGACATAAGAAGCACAGGACTCCCCCCAGCTCCCATCTGCCTGCTGGTGTTGCAACAAAAATTGGGCTGCTTTTTGGATGCGGGGTTTCATCATGTCTTCACCCACTTTGGGTAAGGCACACAAAACACCAGCCGTTCCGTAGAGATAGTTGACTCCCCAGCGGCCAAACCAACTCCCATCCTGCTCCTGCTCCTGATAAATATATTTGAGCGCTTTTTTAATCACCGGATGCTGGGTCGTATACCCAATTAATCCTAATGCTTCCAACACATGTGCTGTGACATCCACACTCGGGGGGTCCAAGACCTCGCCAAAATCAAAAAAAGGAAATTTGGCTAAAAAAGAAGAATTGTTGTCTTTATCAAACGCGGCCCACCCCCCTTGCTTGCATTGCATGCCCAAGATCCATTGGGTTGCTTTATCGATGGGCACATCAAAAGAATTTCCCGAAGAATTTTGTTTGGCATGCCACAATGCAATCAACACCTCAGCTGTATCATCCACATCCGGATAATGATTATTCTCAAATTCAAAAGCAAAACCACCTGGCTCAAGTTTAGGTTGAGTGATTTGCCAATCGCCCCCTACAAAAATTTGTTTTTGCAATAACCACGAATATGCCAAGCGCAATTGTGGATGCGAAGGCTCGAGACCTGCTGCGTGCAACGAATTAATCATCAGTCCAGTATCCCACACGGGTGAAATACAGGCTTGGATTTGTAATGTACCCTCAGAATAAATTGAAAATGTGTCAAACCCTTGCAACCCTTTCTGGAGTACGGGATGGGTGACGGAATACCCCAAGGTATACAGCGCGATCAATGAATACACCCAAGGTGGTTGAATACCGCCCCAAGAGCCATCGGCTTCCTGATGAGATATTATCCAATCTATGGTTTTATTCACGGCCTTTTGGCGGCCTGGTTTCCAGGGGAAATGATGATACAAATTCACTATTTTCGAAATACCTAATAAAAAACTGCTTTCTTTGTTACGTCCTTTTAATATCAAGTCATCCAAATGACAGTCTGCAGGAATTTCTTTGACTGGTCGCTTCATCATCACCAAACTGAGCGGTAAAATAGTAGCTCGTGCCCAACTTGCAAAGGCGTAAATATTAATAGGTAACCAGGTAGGTAGCAGGATCAATTCCGGAGGAATGATGGGAATATTTTTCCAAGACCACTGACCAAACAAAGCTAACCAGATTCGAGTAAACATACGCACGTTTAACAGTCCACCCGATTGCAAAATAAACATTTTAGCTCTTTCTAGCCGTGGATCAGTTTTCGACATCCCACTGATTAGCAAAGCAAAATAGCACTCCACTGTCGTACTCAAATCCCCTGGACCTTGATAGTACAAAGTCCAAGAACCCTCATCTTGTTGTTGCGCTAAAATATGATTGACCAGTTGCTGGCGCTTGTGGGGATCGTCTAATCCTAAATAGTGCATTAACAATAAATACTCTGCTTCCATCGTACTATTTGAGTCCAATGGCGCTACCCAATAGCCTTCTGAATGCTGAATATTGAGCGCATAGTGAATGGCACGTCTTAATTTTTCTGCCGAAAGAGCTAGTAAATTATTCATGTTGTGACCGTACGTAAGGGAAATCCATAAGTTTGCAACCAAGCCTGTGCCAAAGTAAGATAAACCTCGGTTTTTGACAGTTTCACCGGCAAAGCAAACAATGTTTTACGCGCCAGGTGCATAGGTACCATGACCGAAAAACGAATACGTCGATGCGTGATAGCATTGGTATAGGCTTTGGCATCCTCTAAATACAACAAAGCCTTTGCACGCCAATCTTGAATAATTGAAGGGTGCTGCCCTAATAGTTTGCCTAGACTTTCCTTAGTCAGACAGTCTCCAGAAAACAAATCGGTTTGAATCGGCAAATAACAGCGTCCTTGCGTCAAATCGTGATGGACATCCCGTAGGATATTAGTCAATTGCAATGCTTTACCAAACGCAACAGCTTTGGGTAACAGCTGTTCCACATTTTCTCTAGTAAAATTTGGAATACACAGGCAACACAATTTTGTCCAAAACTCGCCAACTGAACCAGCCACCAAATACAAATACCGGTCCAACTCATGCTCGGTTGTAAAATAATTGATTTCTGGACTGCTATCAAAATAATCCAGATCGATTGCCTGCCCTTCAAAAATCAGCACAAGAACTTCTTGGATTAAGGTTTGTATAGGGACAGATTGGTGTTGTAATCGAGAGAGTAAAAAACCGCAGCTCTCGAGTAAACTCAAATCTTGATTTGAAAAATAAGGCAAACAAACACTTATTTGCTGATACAAATGCGTTAGATATTCTGGATTGTTGGGATGCTGCACACAGCGCTTTAAACTAGATAACAGATCACTGCGAGCTGAGACCGGAACAAACTGCTCATCAACCACCGTATCTGACAAGCGAGCTAATAGATAAGCCAAAGACATCGGCTCTCGAATCGCCTCAGGTAAATAAGTCAGACTTAAATAAAACGTTCTTGCTACCGACTTCAACAAAGGGTCTATTTTAACCAAGTGATCATCAGAATCTGAGCTAGACTGATTTACGTTGCAAAACACCATCTAAAGATCCCCGTGATACATAATGTCAGCTTCTCAGTTCGGGTCAATCGAATCCTGTGACCCTGCAACACTTCCTGAGGTTGTTTTTTGATTTTATCCAATAATGACGCATACGAATAAGTCATCAATAATAAACTGAGTGATCCGCGTTTTGACACCATTTTCTCAAGCTTTTTCGATGCAGAATAATAATACTCAGCCTGAGCAATCATTTTATTTAACGCTTGTTCAAGTTCTGTTGTTTCCCCCATCCACTCAGCCGGAATAAACCATTTTCCTTCCTGCGCATCCAAATGGACATCGCGCACAATATTGGTTAACTGAAGTGCAATCCCACGATATTCAGCCATTTTCTGAGCGGCATTCCCGCCTTCATAGCCCCAAATAGAGATGCAAATGAGCCCTACAGTGGATGCGACTCGATAACAGTATTCATATAAATCATCAAACGTTGCATAACTATTCTGTTGAATAGACTGTAATTGCCCCAAAAGCATGTCACGAAAATACGCCAGCGGAATAGGATAATGTTGGATAGTGTGATGCAATGCTAACCAAAATGAAGTGTCGTTAAGCGGATTTGATTCTGCGTACAATTGTTCTGTTTGCTGATAAAACGCATGAATTTGTTTGATTTTTTCTTCCATCTCAAGATCGCCGTCAGCGATATCATCAATCGCTCGCATCCAAGCATAAACCGAAAACAAAGCATCGCGTTTATTTCTATCTAAGGTAAACCACATGCCTTGATAAAAATTACTGCCACTCTCCTTGGCAATTTTTCGACACAATTGATACGATTGTTCTACATTCACTCCCTGTCTGTTCATAATGTGTAGTTCGTCCTTCATCCTACATTTTTTGGATATCAAAACACTCATTTAAAAGAGTATACAATGGTTTTTTGTCCGAAGGTAGTAGCTATACTGCGTATAGACTCATTGTGCGCACTTAGTTATAAAATCATGAATCAAAGTAAACGCAATACTATATTGCATAGACGGCAGACCTGGTAATTGATCATATCGATACCAAGCAGCCTCTGAGATCTCATTATTATCGATCACAATCTCACCCGAGTCATAATCTGCGGTAAAGGCCACCATTAAAGAATCGGGAAATGGCCAAGGTTGCGAATTGAAATAAGTAACGTTTTTGACGTTGATACCGACTTCTTCTTTCACCTCTCGATGCACTGTTTCTTCAAGACTTTCACCCGAATCCACAAACCCTGCAATCAAGCCAAAAACACCTGCTGGAAAATGCGGACTTCTGGCCATCAGGATCTGATCATCTTTGCGAATTCGCACAATAACAGACGGAGAAATACGTGGGAAAAAGCTCAGTTGGCATTCTGGACAAACCCTTTCAAACTCCTGCTTTGGATGGAGGGTTTTCGCACCACAACTGCCGCAATATTGATGGTGTTTGTCCCAATTCAAGATAGAGGAAGATTTTACAGCCAGACCAAATTGCTCACCCTGCATCAGTGCCAGCGCATGCCGCAATGGCACCGCTTGCCAACTATGCGGTATCACCTGCTTTGGATCGAGCTCAGCGCAATAATACTCAGTATTGTCATAGACCCCCAGCGAAAAATATCGAGCAAACGACGAGACCATCGGGCGCACTGCATCGTGCTGCAACATCGCATTATTCTGATCTAATAAGAGTAAACCTTCGTTTTGAAAAACCAGCCAATGTTGCTGAGCGTTTAGAAAAGAGGTCATATCCCATTCCTTACAAATACCGGCATCACATTTTGATTTATTCTACTGAAGCCATAGTCACAAGGCAATCAAACAGAATTAGAGGCTTTTATTCCAAAATTATCCGTGTAGGCTTGAAAACTTATGTTGGTCATCTAAAATGACTATACTGTGCGCAGTATACATTAACCAAAGGAATAATATGGCTCAATTTAATATTCACACGGCAAAAGCACATTTATCTGAATTAATTCAAAAAGCACTGCTGGGCGAGGAAGTCATTATTGCGCGAGATAATAAGCCCATGGTCAAATTGGTAACCATTCAACCGCTCAAACGACAACGTAAAATTGGAATTGCCAAAGAAATTATCAAAATTTCGGATGATTTTGATGCCCCATTAGACGATTTTGATGATTATCAATAATGCGTATTTTATTAGATACTCATACATTTTTATGGACAGCGGTCGGCTCTCCCCAATTAAGCGTGAATGCAACAAATCTGTTTTTGGAGACACAGAACGAATTGTATCTAAGTGTTGCGTCTGTGTGGGAAATAGCCATTAAATGCAGTCTGAGTAAATTAGTCTGTCATAAGCCTATTGAGGCTTATATTTTGGACGTATTGCAAGAGAATACCATTCAATTATTGAATATTGATTTTCGTCATGTTATGCGGGTGTCTAGCTTGCCATTTCATCATCGTGATCCTTTTGATCGCTTATTGATTTCACAGGCAATAGAAGAAAAAATACCTCTGCTCAGTTGTGATGCTGCATTGGATGCCTATGGTATTGAGCGACTTTGGTAATAAATATGACTGCTTTCTGATGAGCTGCGTATCTGCATGAAAGCGGGTCATAACAAAGCATTTCGTAATACAGGCGCTAAATCATGGAACTCTTGTGCATGATGAGAAAAGAATACCGACATAGAAGGATACTTCATTTCTATATGTCCGACTTTACGACTTCTCGCATCGCCAATCAATTTGGTTCCCACTTGCCCGGAAGACGTTTCTTTTAACCTATCAAATTGATCAAACATTGCAGACGTAATCTCTTTTTCCCATTTATAAGTCTTAGATTGGTTAACGAGTCCGCGCAATTTTGTCAGTTGCATGTCGTATTGCCGTTCATTGATATAAAAATACAGCGCCATACCTACTGTGATAGCTAGTATACAACCCAAAAAACCGCCACAAATATAAGCAAGCATAGTAATTTTTGCAATCGTGACCGCTTTACCAGCCGCATATAATAAGAGTAAATGGACTCCGTTTTGTAACAGCAATCCACCGCCCCCCAGGATAGTAAAAATCAATCCTTGCTCCAAAGCCATACGTTTACAGTCTCTATAGTTTTTTAAATTACTTTTTATGCTTTTTTCGATTGTTTGGATTAAATTGATCACAACCAGAAGTTCATCCGATCTTGGATGCTTTACATTAGGAATAGAAAGGATGCTGGCAATCAAAGCTAGTTGCGTTGCATCTGCAGTTATATTAATTTCGCTGAAGTTGCCTCTTGAGCGGGTCACGCTTTTAATGGAAACAATCAACTCAGCATATGCTTGAGAATCAGAACTATTATCAATCAACAGAATATCAGTTACTTTTCTCTGCTCATCAAATTGAATCCTATACAACTGATTTTGCTGCAAAACAATACCGTTAGAATTAGGCAATGTCCTGTCATTCTCGGCAAATAATTTCTGAATCGTTTCCGGCACTACTTCATCGCTATTTTTCAAATAAAACAAAACATACTGTTGATATAGATGATAATCATAAACAGTTCTTTGATCTTCATCTAATGGAAAAACAACAGGGATCGCATTGATGGCTTCGTCAAGAACATCTTTTAAGACATCCAAAAGAAAACGATGGTAAAGATCGCTTGAAAGTCGGCGTCCTGTTGTAAGAGTTTGCTTGAAAGCCAATAGTTTGGCTATGACAACTCGTTCCATATCATTTTGTTCAGTTCTTGCAAACATATTTCGCTCATTTGTATTTAATTTATGCATTTTATGCTTTTTTAAAATAGATTGCAATCCAGGAAGCTAAAGCCAGGGCTCGAGCAGGAGAGTATCCGCTTTGCTATGGCCCCGCCATGCAAGCACTTGATTTCATTGCTATCATTCGCTATCATTTTGACATGGAGCATAAATTATGAGTAAACTCATGGCAAACATTAGCGTCAGAAAATTAGATAATCAAGTTTATAATCAACTTCGGATCAGAGCGGCTGAGCATGGTGTTTCGATGGAAGAGGAAGCCCGACAAATTATTTCTAAAGTTGTCTCCATTCCTGAGCGTATGAGCGATGTATTTAGAAAGCACTTTGGCCATGCGCATGGTGTTGATTTAGATATAGCCAACCATCAAGCTGCTCCACATAATCCAATGGATTTTAATTCATGATCATTCTGGATACAAACATCATATCTGAATTGATGAAAACCTCACCTAATCAGCATGTTATCGCCTGGCTTGACCAACAAGATCCCATGACATTGTTTACGACTTCGATCTCGATTGCAGAAATAATTTATGGTCTTGATGTGTTGCCCGCAGGAAAACGCCGAGACTATCTAGAGGTTGCGTTTAACCAAGTTCTCATTGACGCATTCAAGCATCGTATTCTGATGTTTGATGAGCATGCTGCACACGTTTACGGGAAATTGATGGGACGCAGAAAAATAACCGGCCGTCCATTGAGCGTCCTCGATGGTCAAATTGCTGCAATTGCTAAAACGAATCAGATGAGTTTGGCTACACGAAATACACGTGATTTTTTTGATTGCGAATTAAATGTGATTGATCCATTTGACACCCATTCCACATCAGGCATTGCTTAAAAAACGGCCAGCCAGACTGATTGGCCGTCTCAAAAAAAAGCCTAAAACAACGCTCGAATATCTCCCATCGACGGTAATCCAATCAATTTAAGACGGATTAAAATGAGAACCAGACAGCAAGTACAATAAAAAATAGTCAAATAAGTAGCTACCCATGACTTGAGTTTGTTTCCTTGCGCCACGGCAAACCCGGCATGTTGATCGCCTCTATTTTTCCAGCGTTGTTGCGGCAAGCGAAATACGATGTAAAGTTTAATAATCGTACTCATAAGTTGATTGATATAGAGTAAAAAGGGAAAGCTCATATCAATGCGCCGCGCATGGATAAATAACATGCATGACATACACAAACGTGAGAAAGCTATCCACAAAAACGCAACCAAAAGAAACTCAGCACCACTGCTCAGCGCCAAAATAATAATCATCATATGACCAACTAGCATAGTCCATATGGTGCATCGTTGATCAACCAAACACCACCAGATAAAAAAGCCAGTTGTTCTAGGGCCTAATTGCATGGCCCGAGCACCATTACGTAGGGTATTACCGTTCCAACGACGTAAATTCTCTATCATGCGATCCACTGCATTCCCTCGAATATACTCAATGGTTACCGTGACTGCATCCGGAATATAAAACATATCCGCGCGTTCCTTCAGCAAATAATACCAAGTACTTTTGTCATCCCCAGAAAGAAAGCGATACTCGCCCCACAACCAATGGGTGAGATGATCATTTTCTATGATTTGGATAAAGGCGGGTTCGCACAGGTGCTTACCTCGGAACATAGACATTCTTCCGGTTAAAGTCAGGATTTTATTCGAAAGCGCATAAGATTGCATGGTGAAATCACGTTGTGAAAAGCGCATATCGAGCCATTTTTTCACCCATAGCGGCCCGTTCACAATGGCTTTCTCATGTGTAGTCAGTGCTTGCATTTTCGGATACAGCTGGAAAAACGGCAAACATAAGCGTAAGCAACCCGGCTCAAAAAAGGTATCTCCATCCATAAAAACCACCAAATCTTCCGCATCCAAACCATGCCGCACCATGGATCTCAGAGTCTCTCCTATAGCATAACGTTTTCCAGGTTTTTTTTGTCTGACAATAACGACTTCAAATGAAAAATTGACTTTTTGTGTGGCAAAAAAACTCTCAATATTCGCTTCATCTGAGTCAGCACCTGTTCCAATAAATAATGTGATCGGAATAGCCAACCCCGTACATTCATCCAAAATAGATTGCAAGACCGTCTCAGTGGTAGTTTGTAATTCTTGAAAAGTAGTCATCATAAACAGCAAGCGTTTGGGTCGCCATCCAGAAGCCCACAAATGATTAGCATTTAGTCTGCGTCTAGGAAAGACAATATACCCATAAATAAATGCGCGAACAATATGATTGAGCCACCAACAATATCGCCAAGTACCAATGACGCCAAACCCGATCAACGCCAGTTGCGTGTCATAATATTTGGTCACACTCTTAGGTAAATGAATGGCAGCCACTAACAAAACAAGTAAATAAAGTGCGAACCAAAACATATCGCTGAATGACCGCTGAAAGCTCTTTTCCCGACGTGCCTGGTTTAGGTTTGCAGATTTTAGGGTTGCCATAATTCTCTACGTGCCTTGATAAACGCCATCCAAGCAGAAGGCTTGGTTCGACCTACAATGCGCCATAGTCTTGCATCAGGGGTCCCCCGGTTAAGCGTATAATACGTCACTATCGTTGCAGCTGCTTTGGTTGTATCAAATTCTCCATCGCGCTTAGCATAGGAAAACCCGTTTTTTGCACGTATAGAATCTATTTTGACCTTTGAATGTCCGAATTCATGCTTAATATGATGGGTGACTATTTTATTAGCTAAGAAAACAAATGCTTGATTCGTCGATTTATGACAACAATCCGTCAGCAAAGAAATTTCTAACCAAGGTTGCAGTGCATAATTATGATAAAACAATGCAGAGCGTTGAATATAATCGACTGATATACCTGATTGAGGATCTAGGTTGATATGAGAATAGGTTTCTGCACTTTTCAGGTCTCGCAACCAATCCTCTTGACGCTGCAATATTTTGTCGAGTAATAACAACATTTTTATTTGATGAATACGATGATTATTCGTACTGCTCTGTTTTTCAAATTTCCAAGCTATTTTTTGTAGCCGCATGCGTTCAAACCAGTTAAGGATTCGTTCCTTGTCATGGGGAGATAAATCGCATGCAATCAAATCATAAGCCCAAATCATCCCATCAAGTTTGGTTTCATCTATGGGATGGCCCGTGGGATGATTGACAGTAGCCCAGAGCAAGAGCACCTCTTTAATTTTATTAAAATAGGCTTTATTCTTGTTGAGACGGTAAGTAAGTGCTAACACTGCCATGTTGCCCGCATCTTGCAATGCAAGTCTTGACGCAATCAACACAGGATCTTTGAGATCGGTTTTGCCCGCACTACCTAAGGTTTGAATGGGATGCGCCGGCGTATGCATGACTTTTTTCGACCAGTGTTGCAGTGCCAAAAGCGTATCTTGAGGAACTGGAGACGCGGGGTTAGCCACGGCACTGCTCACCGGCCATAATAGCGGATGGCAGGCCTGTGACTCAGCCCATACAGGCTGAGAGACTAATAACATACTGCACAGAGCAACCAGGATAGCCAAACTAGGTATATTTTGCTTTGTTTCCTTAATCGCCAACATTTTTCTTACCAGCAAATTCCTAAATATTGCTCTGATTTTGGAACATTTTCACGTATGCGCACCAAATCAATAATCACTTGATCATGGGTTACATTATCCAGAACAGACTCGAACTCCGGCGCCTTATTACCAATAATAATTGTTTGCGAACGAGCTAACAACTCTTCAATACTATCCACCATTAAATCCGAGATATGTGGAATGTGATTTAATAAATAGTCACGATTTGCACCATATAATTTGGACTCAGACACATTTTTATCAAATAAAGTCAGCTCATATCCTTTACCAATCAAGCGTTCAATCAGCTCCACTATAGGACTTTCTCTTAAGTCATCCGTATTGGCCTTAAAACAAAATCCAAGCACCCCAATCCGTTTGTTGCCTTGTTCAATGATCAAATTCAATGTCGTATCGATATGGGATCGATTACTAGGCAATACAGAACCAATAATGGGTAAATTAAGATTGAGTTTTTGACTTTTATGCAGAAAAGCACGGAGATCCTTCGGTAAACAAGAGCCACCAAATGCAAATCCTGGTTTTAAATAATGTGAGGAGATATTCAGCTTGGTATCCTGACAGAACACATCCATCACCAAATGACTGTCAATATTTAATGATTTGCATACATTGCCTATTTCATTCCCAAATCCTACTTTCAATGCATGCCAAATGTTATTGATATATTTCAGTAATTCAGCCTCATCAATATCCAAAAATATGGTCGGCATATTGGTGCATACAGTATTAATTTGACTTAACGCATCGCGCACCCTTTGATCCGAGGTTCCCACAACACTAAGAGGAGGAAAATGAAAATCGTGGATTGCGGTGCCTTCCTTCATAAATTCAGGATTAATACAAACGCTAAACGCTTCTCCTTCTTTTTTTCCAGAACACTTTTCTATGATAGGGATGACGACATTTCGGATCGAACCCGGGAGCATCGTGCTGCGAAAAGCAAGAATATGATAATCATTTTTGTCTCTTAAAACGCATCCAATGTCCTCGCAGAAACGCTCTATATATTGCAAATCCAAACCATTATCTTTTTTACTTGGTGTCCCAACACATACAAACGATAGCTCGCTATTTAATACTGCATCAAAGATATCATGAGTTGCTCTCAAATTACCTTTGGCAACCACTTGTGCCGTTAATTCTGATAACTCAGGTTCAACAATCACTGCCTTTCCAGCATTAATCATATCGACTTTCATTGGGTTTGAATCAATGCCAATAACGTTATAGCCTTGATGGGCCAAGCACGCTGCTGACACTGACCCCACATATCCTAAGCCAAAAATGCTAATATTCATGCTGGTTACTCCTGTTAATCCAAATAAATTCAATTAATCCTTAATTGATTTGATTTTGTTATTATTCTCCGCGGGTAATGGATTGATACAAATGACACTAAATAGATTCAGACGCGTAAAGAAATATGACTGACTATAAAAATTTTTCATTCATAAAGCGATTAAGGATTTCCGTGGTTATCTAAGGTCAGCCCCGATCGCTATACTAGCGCTTGTCAATATCCAGTATCTGCAAAAATAAAACGAAAATCAAGGAAAACCACAATAGTTACAATACCAAAGTATCATGTTAGATTGTTGACAAATTTATCGATGGATCGAAAATGAATATAAAATCAAAGGAATCTAATGATCACACTGTGTTTATTATTGATGATGATCCCCATTTATGCGATGCATTGCGTCATCTTTTTGAATCAATTAATTTAAAAGTAGAAACCTATTTAGACGCTCAATCATTTCTGAAAAACTATAATTCCAATAAAAAGGGATGTCTCATTCTTGACGTTCGCATGCCAGGGATGAGCGGTCTCGAGTTACTCGAGCACCTCATGGCGCAAAAAGATCGGTTACCTGTCATCATTATCACAGGATATGGTGATATGTCGATGGCTATTCGAGCGATGAAATCAGGGGCTCATGATTTTATTTTAAAACCATTTAACGATCAGCATTTGATTGAAACTATTCAACAATGTATCGATATATCGGTTAGCCAGAAAAAATCTGAATATATTGTTGAACGCTTCAAACTCTTAACAGAACGTGAGCGTCAAGTCATTCATCTCATATCAGAAGGAAAGTTAAATAAAGAAATTGCTTACGAGTTAAATGTCTCTATGTCAACCATCGAGGCTCACCGAGCAAATATAATGCGGAAAATGCAGGCTAAGAATATAGCTCAGCTTGTAAAGCTATATATCAAAGCTCAGAACGAACTGGCTTTCCCGTAACAAATGCTCACCCCATAAGTCATCCCTCGCTTCGCTCGGGATGACTTTCATTAAAAAATAGGATGTTTTTTGGGAAAATACACAATAACGGGCATGCCAGAAAAAGCTATTTTAGAAAAATTATTTTGGTCATTTTCTTGTATATTGACAACCACTTTGGCCGATCTATCGATTTGAAAATCTCGCCACCGATATTGCGCATTGATTTCATCAATGAACCCATCCGTACGATTAATTTCCACTATATTACCCGCGAAAGTTTTACCCAACGCAGGTAGGTATATTTTAACATTGTCACGCCCTATATGGATAATTTCATCTTGTGTTAGATACGCTATGATCTGTTTTTTTTCGCTCCCTTTTTCAATGAGAATAATAGGTTTGATATTATCCGTGGTATTTCCTTCTGATTTTAAAATTTGTGCCACCTTGCCATCAAACGGTGCCACCAATGTTAACTTTTTAATTAAATTCTCATACACTTTTACTCTACGATCGTTCAGAATCGCTCTTTTTTGCGCCATGATGAGCTCAGCATCCAAATCCTGCATGATGCCCTCTGTTTTGGTACCGGTGAAATACATTCCTTTGTTAACCGCACGCAAAGAATGACGCTCGATGCTGTGCTGAGCTTTCGCATCCGCCAACTTTTCTTGAGCGCTTATATATTTGGCCTGCTCAGCCTCAAGCAATGCTTCACTGATATAATGTTTTTTGTTTAACTGCGTAAATCGTTCGAGATTATGTTGGGTGGTCATAACAGTTTGCAAAGATCTATTCACTTGTGTTTTTGCAGAGATAACGCGGTTCCCCCCTATTTTTTGATATATTTTTAGCCGTTGCTCTTCGTTAGCAAGCAGGTGCTTATAATAGTCTATGTCTAATTTTGATTCGGCAGATTGGACCCGAGCCAATTGCAAAGCCCGCTCAAGATCAATGTTTTCAATTTTGATTAAAGGAGCGCCTTTTTTTATATGCTCCCCCGCATTAACATAAAGCTTAGTAATGTAGCCATTAAGTGGGGAAACCATGGTTTCAATTTGCGAGCTGATAACAGCCGTTTCTACTTTTAAATGCAGTACGTAGGTGTTAAACATAATGAGAACAGCAAGAAAAAACATACAGCCTAAGACGACGTAAATGCTGGGTACAAAAAAACGATGTTTCGTCAAAACTAGCCATGCATTGCTTTTATTGGGTGATAAGAGTGTCTGATCTTGCGTATTATCTTCTAGCGCATCATCTAACGAATTAAGTTCATAGTGTATTGTTACATTCCTAGTATCATTTTTTTTTGACACAACGAATCCTTGAGTTAGGGTTTTTTAACAATATGCCAGAAAAAGCTAAAAAACCCTAAGTTTTAACGACTAGGGCGATCCTACCGGTATTCTAAGATGAATTTCTTCAGAACTAGAGCTGGCTACTTGCCCATGTCTAGCATTTTGTGTCATGGTGCTGAGATAAAATCCATCAAAGCCCATGCTACTTGAGTACTTACATACCACCGCACCATTGAGTGCATTATAAGAAACCCCATCGTTGAAATAACCGTTAGACGATAAGTTGGTAGGGATATTTAATCCCATGATCATCGGACTCTGAAACAGTGGGAAAGTAGCCGCATCACTGTTTACTTTTTCAATACCGGGACCAGCTAAATAGCTCCCATAGTTTGTGACAATTTCTGTTCCCTTGTTGCCTATATCAGGACAGTCCATAGTAATTTTCACAATATGGTCTTGGGCAAAAGCGATTGAAGCACTGCAGCTGGTAATGATCGCAGCAGACAATAATTTACTCATAAAGTTTTTCATAGAATATCTCCATTTCAAAAAGGTCATTTGAAACAAACGATAAAATATAGTTTACTATTTTACCGGTAAGCTCATCATGAACTTACCGATATAAGTGTATTAATTATTCTAGGCTTACTATATTGATAGTTTCCTGAGTGATTAAAGGAAATGCATTAGCAAAGGGTATACATTAATGTTTTTTCGAGACGTTCAACAAACCTGCCATCTCCGCTCAGGCGAGAATGGCACATTTCTTTGAAAAATATCAAGATTTCTTTTTAATAGGAAGCTTCAATTTAATTTTCCCACTATCTTCATAATGCACGGACCCGCGCATACCATCTGGTATCATATAAACTAGCGCGAACCGATCAAATCCTTTTGTAGTATTGTACCGACAAATGACTGCTCCGGTTGCTTTATTGTATGCCACGCCATCATTGTAATAACCACTTTCAACAAGATTTAAAGGAATCTTTAAACCCAATATTGCTACGCCCCGAAACCATTTTATTTTTTGAGCATTATTGCCATGTCTTTCGGTGCCTGAACCATACAAATACTGGCCATAGTTTTTTACAGGACTACTATGATGATCAATGATAAGAGGGCAAGTAATGACCACATTAACCGTATGCTGAATCGGAGCTGCGAGCGCTGTATGCAAACAAAAAGCAGACAATAGAAAAACAACTTTTTTATTCAATTTAATCATGATTTATCCTTTTTTAAATAAGACTGCGGAAATTTATTAAAAAACTAACGCAATGATTCATAAAAAAATTTTATGAATCATCAGATAATATTAGATAGATCAAAAAAATGTACTGTGGATATCCTGATCTAAATAAGGAAACTATCAATGCACGCATGAATAGTCTTGCTATTGGCTAAATTTAAAATCATGCGGATTCCATTGGGGGTATTAATAAAAACCAGAGTATTAATATTATAAAAATAATTACACAATTGGATAACTCATCTGTATCTGGAGATTAGACGTGCATAAGATCTTAATATCTTTATTAATGATGTTTTTAACATCTTCCCTTTTAGCCGCTACGAAGCCCACTGTGAGTTTAAAAACTGATTCATTAGGGTTTATTTTTTCACAGCCCTTTACAACTAAGGTCGTTTTTTCAGAACCCGTTGTGGGATTTGGGGTAAATGACATTACTATCACGAATGCTACGATTATTAGCATCACAGGTAGCAGTCCTGGAACTACTTTTGATGTAAAAGCCCAACCGACTAAACCAGGATCGATTAAAATGAGTATTCCCAGTGATGTTGTGGTTTCCCAAAGTAGTGGACTTCTCAATGCGGCTTCTAATAGTCTTTCTATAGTCGCTTTAGATCCTAATTTACGCCCTGCTGGTAATTTCGATTTAACAAATTGGACATTGACCTTGCCGCTTCCCATCGGCAGTAGAGATAATGCGATTACAATTGGTAAGGAGACACTGAATGGTACGCCTTCCCTAAATAATGGTTATTCAATCACCCCTTATTTTCATACAGATCCCATCACAGGCGCTATGAGTTTTTTAGTACCGTTGAATGGCGCCACTACGCCTAACAGTGATTATGCTCGCAGTGAATTGTACGAGGTTCTTCCTGGCAGTTCTCGTACATGGAAATTAAGTACGTTTAATACCAATAGGATCACTGCGACTGTATCTATCACTCGTACTCCGCCAATTGAAAAAAGATTTGTCATAGGACAAATCCATGACAAAGGCAATACAGATATCTTTGGACATACTGCAAGTAATTCTCCACTTTTGAAGCTTTATTATGATTCGAATACGTTAGATCCGAATAGAAATCCATGTAATGGCTGTGTCTATGCCCAAATTCGTAACACACCGTCGCAGTCGAATTATTTAAAAATAGTCAATTTAATTCGCAACATACCTTTAAATACAAAATTTATATATAGATTGATTTTACTTAAAGATGGCAGTTTAACAATTAAAGCAAACAATGACTCAACCACAGTAAAGTTAAGTACATCTACAAATAATACAATTGGTTGGGGAGCGCAGCAGCTATATTTTAAAGCGGGTGCTTACAACCTGGAACATGACTCAGTAATAGGCGGCGCTGTTAACTTTTATTCTTTACAAGTAGCTCACACTTAATCATTTAATAGATCACTAATAAGGATAATGCAGATGAAAAGGTTAAATTCAATTTTGCTCCTAATGGGACTCTCGTTTGGCAGCTGGGCAAGCCCAGACCTTACAGTCAAAGTACAACGCATAGCTTTAGGCACATCCTATGTCAATCCCTTTCAAGTGAATGTAACATTTAATGAGCCTGTTACAGGCTTTGGAAAATCAGAAATGAATGTGACGAATGCTCTTATCAACAGCATCTCGCCCATCATTGGCAGCAAAACTCATTATGTTATTTATCTTTCACCAAAAAATCCTGGTCCTATGACGGTACAGATCCCTGGAGATGTAGTCCGATCAACCAGCTCAGGGGCGCTTAATAACCCTTCAAATACCCTTAAGATAATGGCGCTGGATCCTGACCTAAATCCGTCAGCCAACTTTGATTTATCGGCGTGGAATTTGATATTGCCGCTACCTTTAGGTGATATAGGAGGTGCTATCCAGATATCTAGTAATGCCCTTGTAGGAGACGCTAGTTTAAATACAGGCTATACCAATCCACCGTATTTTTATACTGACGGCGTGATAGGCACGTTGAATTTTTTTGCACCCCTAAATGGCGCCACGACGCAAGGTAGTGTATTCCCCAGAAGTGGTTTGTCAGAAAATTTACAAGAACGCGGCTTACCAGCCACTTGGAAATTAAGTAGCTTTGATAGCAGTATGCTGAAGGCATCACTTGTAGTAACCCAAGTGCCACCCTCTAAAAGAATTGTTATTGGAGAACTTCAAGATAAAGGGAACATGGATAATTTAGGTCAGGAAGTTGGTAAAAAAGATCTGGTGAAAATATATTATGATCTAAACCAATTCGATCCCAACAACCGCGCGTGCAATGGCTGTATTTATGCGCTCATACGTCCTGCCCCTGCGAATGACAGATATCTGCAAACGCTCACTTTTGCCAAGGATATTTTATTAAACAAACCGTTTATATATAAAATAACGTTATTGCGTGATGGCACTTTAACAGTACAAGTAGACGACAAATCGTTTAAATACAACTTAAATACATCCAGTGATAATACGATAGGTTGGGGCAGTCAAGAGCTCTTTTTCAAGGCGGGCGTAACACTTCTAGAAAATGGCACTTCTAGTTTTGTAGGTGGAATGGCTAAGTTCTTTTCTTTAGAAGTAGCCCATAAGGGTTGTCCTTTTGAATAGGATGGGACTTACGCAAAACTCCAAGGTCGAGGCGGATTTGGTATTTAATGAGGGAGTTTAAATGACTAAATTACCGAATTAAATACTAAATCCAACGAAGAGAGCGGGGTTTTGCCTAAGTCCTGTAGGATTTAAACACTGAATCCCGAGCATTGAGAGGAATCTCCTGCAACTTGGGGGATGTCTGACTTTATACACGAATGGGCAATTTAAACATCAAGCAAGCCCCTTTATCCTTATGATTGCAAACCTGAATCTCACCATCCAACATTTCAATCAGGACACGGCAAATACCAAGTCCAATACCCGAGCCCTCCTGTTTTGTGGTGAAATGAATATCAAATATTTTGCTTTGAAATTTAGGAGAAATCCCTGGACCATTATCAGTAACATGTACGAGGACATCCTTCCCCTGCTGATAAGTCGTCACTTCTATCTCAGGATTGGTTTCTGAACTAGAAGACAAGGCTTGCATACTATTTCTTATTAAATTAATAACAACCTGAATTATATTAATCCTGTTTGATGTCAATAATGGTAAGTCATCCGCCAGATTCAAGATAATTTTAAAATTCCCGCTCATTAACTCATAATTTAACATCATTAAGCTTTCTTTAATTAATTCATTGATATCCGCTTCCTCAATCACAAGCTCATCAATATTTACAAAACTTTTCATATTATGCACAATCTTACCGGCAAACTCGGCCTGTGAGGTAATGAACTCTAATATGGGGGTTAATTTTTCCGACAAGTTCCTATCATTTCGGGCATCTTTTAAGAGCATCAAGCAACTACTGCTGTATGTGGATAAAATCGCTAGAGGTTGATTAACTTCATGCGCCAATGCCATAAAAAGATCTTTGACTAGCCCATAATCATTGTTAATGATTAACTCTGCTTTCTTTTGGAAGTATTGTTGGGCATCAATCTGACTTGGGTGTGGCGTATCGAGTAACTGTAGCAAGCTGCTATTGGCTTTGCTTAGTTCATCCATCTGTATTTGGAGAGTAACAAGATCCTGAGATAGTTTGCCTATTGTCATCTGTTGTGACTTCAGATGATATCTTAATTCAACCGAGCTTTTATCTGGGGCTGTATCGAGCAACATATTATTTGTCCGTACTATAGTGAATTGATTTTTAATTGACTGATAACTGTAGGTTGGGCCTTGGCCCAACCTACTTCTTTTATTAATTGGTCAATTAAAATCCATATAATTACTGAAGGCAAGATCATCTCACCGCCACTTCCAAAACCCGGTTCATGCCAAATAGGACTTTGGTCCACAATATGACAAATAGATGTGACTTGGTCAATCATTGTTTTCAGGGCACTCCCCAGGCACGTCATCCTGAGCCAGATGTATCATGGATTACCTTAGGGATCAGAGGAAAACACGAATAGGTTTTATGATGGAAATCCCTATACTTCTGTTTTACTCTAAGATGAGCCTATGGTCTGTTGAGGTTATATGAACGTTCGGCATCTATTAGGTATTGGATCCATTAGCGTTTTTTTATTTGCATCCATCCAAGAGTCTTATTCCACTACTCAGTTTGACAACTCAATCCCCCTCTCCAATATGCAAAAACGGTCCGTTACCTTGTCACAAAATAGACTAGACCAAGCCATTAAAAATCCAGAATATATGCTTAATAATTGGGTGGACTTGCCGAATGCGCAGAGCGCACCCAGAAAAACTGCATTACATTTAAGTATTCGAGAAGCGATTTTATTGGCATTGCGTTATAACCCCAATATTCAAAGCGCCGAGTTAGACCGAATTATCCAACGTTATCAATTGCGCTTAGCTCATAATGCTTTCGAATTGCAATATGCATTGGCAGGCACGGCCATGGCTACAAATGCCAGTTATAGTGGTATAGGCAGCGCTAGAACCAAAAGTTATTTGGCAACCCCTGAATTTAATTTGAAAAACATCTACGGTTTAGAAACAAGCTTAGGCATGGATAACAACGTCAATACCGATGGAAATTATAACCCTCTGGTACATTTTACACTGCGGCAACCTTTACTCCGTGGTTTTGGACGGAAGGCTAACGAAGCCGGTTTATTGGATAGCATCGATATGGAATATCTCAATAAACTGAATTTACAACAATCGGTGATGGATCAAATTACTCAAGTGATTATTGCGTATAGAGTCGTCATCTTAAACACCAATAATTTGCAAATTCAACGCCGCCAATTAACCGAAGCACGCGAAGCATATAGCATTAATCAAAAAAAAATAGACGCAGGACAATTAGAATCGTCCGCCAATATTCAACAATCATATCAAATAGAATCATTGGGGCTCACCAATGAACAAGAAGAGCAGGAGTTAAAAACCAGTACCCAAGATTTACTGCAGGCGATTGGACTCAATCCTGATACGCCCGTTTCCATAGTAAGTGACCTAAAACTAGATGATTTTAATATTCCAGATAGCAAATCAGCCATCAGCCAAGCATTACAGCATAATACCCAATACTTAGCTTTAAAAATGGTGATCCAATCCGATGAGCGCGCATATCTAGCTGCAAAAAATCAACAGCTATGGCAATTAGATGCCACAGCCAACGTCCAAACAGGCACCACAACCAACGTGGATAATTACACCCATGGTTTAAAGAATGTGTACAGCGGCAATAATATCACCGAAGTAGTCGGTCTCACGTTAAAAATTCCATTTCAGGATCTCAATCGACGCAGCACACTGATTGTGGCTAAAATTAAATTAGAAAAAGATCGCATCAATTTGATTGCTGCAGAACAGGTATTAATCACCACGATAAAAAACGCCATCACGGTGCTACAAAGCTTAGCGAAGCGCTATGATTATGCAGAACGTCAAATTGCCTTAGCCGAAAAATCCTATGAGCTTGAAAAGAAAAAACAACAGGCTGGGATTGCAAGCGCACTTGATGTCAACAACACCCAAAACCAATGGATTCAATCTCAAATGGGATTGGTTAGTGCAAAAATAGCGTATTTAAATCAGCTCTCAAACTTACAACGCTTGCTAGGAACCACCTTAGAGTACTGGCATATCAAACTGCGATATTCAGGGTGATCACATGACGAAATCAAATCTACTAACTATTAGTTTTTTTTGCCTGCTGTTGATAGCCTGTTCCGAAAAAAAAGTAACGGCTAAAGTTGCTCAAACCTATGTTGTAAAAACAGCTACCGTGCATAAAGCCTTACATTTTTCGGGTATTATTCAACCCATAAAAGAATATGAAATCACGACACCTATGACTGCGGTGGTAAAAACCGTGCATTACAATTATGGTCAGGTCGTTGAAAAGGATAAGATTGTTTTCACTTTAACTTCGATGGAATTACAACGGCAGTATCATGAAAAACTGACGAATTATTTGAAATCAAAAGATAGATATAGCATTTTGCGTTCTAAATTTCATGGCACTCAATCCCTATGGAAAGAAGGGCTCGAATCTAGAAATAATTATTTAAATGAAAAATCCAATTTAATCATTGCGCGCATTTCACTCATACAAGATTTACGTCAGTTATCAGATTTGATTGCCAAAACTGAAGAAGGGGAACGGAGAGATTTAGCAAAATTGAGTTTTACTCAGTTTGATGAAGTGCGTTTGGCCTTGAACTCCGAGCACAATATCATCTCTTTAAAATCACCGCATGCTGGCGTCTTGCTTTACCCACCTTCCGACAACAGCGCTAAAGCACGGATGAATCCAGGAAGAACGGTAAAGTCCAATCAAGTTTTGGGGCTGATTGGTGATTTAAACGGCATTCGTATTGAAATTTCTGTTCCAGAAATTGATATCAGTGATGTCAAAATTGGCATGTCGGCTATCATTCGGGGGGTTGCTTTTGGTAAACAAGCACTCCAAGGCTCCGTGGTCGCCATCAATGCCCAAGCATCCGCCAATAATGATGGGTTACCCTCCTTTATGGCTGTGATAGAAGTTCCCAAGCTCAGTCCAGAACAACAAACTTGGATCAAAGTAGGAATGAGTTCAGAAATAGAATTAATTATAAAAAATATGGACAAAATACTGATTCCAACAGCAGCAATAAAATCTAAAGCTGGGCAAACATGGGTCACAGTCAAAGCACCTAATGGCGATATTAAGCCACGCTCCGTGATCACCGGTACAGTTGATAGCGATAAAGTAATCATTATTGCAGGATTAAGTGTAGGAGATAAGGTGATTTATGACTAAAGCAGCCTGCAATCCCCTGATTTCACTTACCAAAATTACTAAAAATTATGCAATAGGCAATATTGTGACAGCGGTCCTCAAAGAAGTTTCCTTACAGGTCAATGCGGGTGACATGCTCGCCATTGTAGGAACCTCTGGATCCGGCAAATCGACTTTGATGAGTCTCATTGGTTTGTTAGATACCTTTGACCAAGGTGAGTACCTCTTACAAGGAAAAAATATAATGGGACTCAGTGATGACGCCTTGTCGCAATTACGCAATCAACATATTGGATTTGTATTTCAGCAATTTCATCTATTACCTAGATTTTCTGCCTTGCAAAATGTGGTATTACCCCTTTCTTATCGACACACCCCACCCAAACAAGCGATCACCATTGCGATGGATGCGCTCCACCGCGTCGGCATGGCATCTTTTGCGCAGCATCGACCCATGCAACTTTCAGGCGGTCAGCAACAGCGTGTGGCGATTGCACGCGCATTGGTGGGTGAACCCCATGTCATTTTAGCTGATGAACCAACCGGCGCATTGGATTTCAAAACCAGCAATGACATCATGTCATTATTTATCAATTTACATGGAGAAGGACGTACCGTTATTCTCGTTACGCATGATGAGCGCATAGCAGCAGCGTGTGAAAGACGCATTGTGTTACAAGATGGAGAAGTCGTGACTGGATTGCCGGCATGATCGCGCAAATTCTCTACTACAGCCAACAAGCATTGATGAATTTACAGGTCGCAAAATTACGGACTTTTCTTGCTGTGTTGGGTCTTCTAGTTGGCGCAGCATCGATTGTAGCATTAATCAGTTGCAGTTTATTGGCCACGGAGAAAGCTTTAGCACAATTCAAAGCGCTTGGTACCAATTTGATTGGCTTGTCGGTGACCCCGCAAGAGTCATCCGACGCTCATAATGATAGCACTATTATCCCATTGCACGCCTGGAAAATGTTGCCCACGATGATCGAGCGTGTTCAGGATGTTGCACCTTACTCCATAGCACATCAGCACGTTAGTTTTCAGGGAAATCCACTAAATCCAAGCATTATTGGTGCTGATCCAGCTTTGGCAACTATGCTTCACATTTCTATTGAACAAGGCCGGTTTGTTTCATTTTTAGAAACTTATGAAAGAGTCTGCGTGATTGGTAATAAATTAGCCCATGAATTACAACAAATTAGTATCGACAATCCGCTCAGAAAACAATTACGGATAGGCGATACGTTATATACCATTATTGGGGTGACTGGGGCCTGGAAGGGAAATGGCATTTTCTATGAGAACATCGATGAAGCCATTATCATCCCGATTCGAGGTATGGCAGCTCTCAATAAAGAGAGCAACATCAATAATGCAGTGGTTTCACTCAGTTCAGAAGATAATATCGATGAGACTATTGAACAAATAAAGCATATTATTCACATTCAAACCCCCAACGTAACTATTTTTGCTCGCAGTGCAAAACAAATCATTGCCGGCGTTGAAAAACAAGGAAAAATTTTCACCCTTTTATTGGCTGTTATTGGGGGCATTGCATTATTAGTAGGCGGGATTGGCGTCATGAATGTGATGCTGATTTCAGTCAGTGAACGAAAAAAAGAAATTGGGATTAGAAAAGCACTTGGAGCGAAAAAAAATTCAATCCAAGCACTTTTTCTCACCGAATCCATCATTTTATCCATGCTTGGAGGCGTGTTTGGCGTAGCGATAGGCTTATTATTCACATTGATCATTGCCTATTTTAGCCACTGGCCATTTATTATCTATCTCTCCCCCCTGCTTATTGGTTTTTCAGTTTCCCTTGGAGCGGGCATATTTTTTGGATTCTATCCCGCCTATCGCGCCGCACAACTAGAGCCCTTAGCATCCTTAAGGAGTGAGTAGTTACCTACTAGTCTCAAAAAATAACCATTATTGCTAACTATGTCTATAATATATTTAATTGCATACCTTTTACGGATGAATTTTAGGGATTTTAGGCGATTTGATTTTTGGGGCTAAGTTACGATTAAAAAGGAGTAATAGCCAGTTCTATTGCGAGTTTTTAATCGTAACTTAGCCCCAAAAAGCGATAGCATAAAAACCTAAAATTCATTCGTGAAAGGTATATATAAAAAACCAAGGATGGATGATGAAGAAACATAACGGCCACCACAATACTTTATATAATCTTGATGCGGTAAAAATTCAAGCCAAAAAATTCATAGAAAACGGCGCAGTGACAGAAGATTATTCACTCAATCTTCCAGAAGCCATCCAGCATTTGAATGATGCTTTGGCCACTGAAATCATGTGTGTACTCCGTTATCGCCATCATCAAATTATTGCCAAAGGCATTAATTTCCCTCAAGTGGCTGCAGAGTTTCTCGAGCATGCTCAAGACGAAGAAAGACATATGATGATGATTGCTGAGCGTATCAATCAACTGGGCGGAGATCCCGATTTTAATCCCACTACGGTAGGGATACGGACCACAACCGAATATGGTTCTGGCACCGATTTGCTCAAATTAATTGAAGAAGATTTGATCGCAGAACGCATTGCCATCATGGTATATCGCAATTTGATCCAATGGTTTGGGTTACACGACAGCACGACTAGAAGAATGTTAGAAGAGATCTTGAAAGATGAAGAAGATCATGCAGATGAGTTATCAGGTTTGTTACAAGCCATGTGAGCCCAATAGACTGCATTAGGAAACCAGCGTACAATCTCTGCTTTGACGTGTAGCTCATAACTCATCGTACTTTACTGGGACAATATCATGGGCCCTACTCCCAAGTATATTATTGGAATCGGCGCCTCTGCAGGAGGGTTCGAAGCTTTACAAGAATTATTTAACTGCATGCCCAAAAGCAACGAGCTGGCTTTCATAATTGTTCAAAATTTGTCACCAGATTTTAATAGCATGATGAGTGAGTTGCTAGCCCAGAACACTGCCATGCCGATTGAAACTGCCAAAAATAAAATGCCCCTGCAAGCTGGCATTATTTATTTAATTCCAGCCACATTTGAAGCGCAAATTGCAGATAATTGTTTTGTATTAAGCAAAATAATAAATGGCACATCACACCCCATGCCCATTAATACATTGTTTGAATCGCTTGCCATCCATTATAAACATTTGGCGGTCGGCATTATTCTATCAGGCACTGGGTCAGACGGTGCCCAGGGTTTAAGCTGCATCGCTCAAAACGATGGACTCACTATCGCGCAGTCTCCGACCGAAGCTAAATATGCAGATATGCCTAATAAAGCACTGGCTACAAAGGAAGTTAATTATACTTTATCGGCCTCAGAGATACCCAGTATCATTATAGAATACACCAATCATCCGGATGATTTTAATAAAAATGTGAAACAAATAGAGCCGATTAATGAATTAGAATACCAAGACATCTTTCATATGCTGAATGCACAATATCAAACTAATTTTGGCGTTTATAAAATTGGTACGGTATCGAGACGAATCCAAAGAAGAATGCAACTTTTAGGGATCGAGCGCATAACCGAGTATGTCACCTATTTGAAACAAAATAGCGAAGGTCTCAAAACACTCTATCAATACTTACTGATAGGTGTGACCGAATTTTTTAGAGATAAGGAAGCCTTTGCAAAACTAGAAACAGATGTCATTCCAGAGCTTTTCAACCGCTCGCAAAAAGATAAAACAGATATCCGCATCTGGATAACAGCGTGCTCTACGGGAGAAGAAGCCTACTCAATTGCAATGTTGTGTAAAAAATACACGGACAAACATCATTTACCATTTAACGTCAAAATATTTGCTTCCGATGTCTTCCCTTATTTTATTCAAAAGGCCAAAAAAGGACGTTATTCGTCTCAAGAATTGGCACAGATACCTCCCGAGTTTTTGAGTAACTATTTCATAAAATACCCCGATTACTATGAAATTATCCCTGAAATTAAGAACCAGCTCTTATTTACAACCCATAATCTATTAAATGATCCTCCGTTTTCCAAATTAGATTTGATTTGTTGTCGAAATTTTCTCATTTATATCAAAGCTCAGGAACAAAAAAGGGTAATTGACCTATTGAGATTCAGTTTAAATATCGGTGGCTTTTTATTTCTAGGTCCAAGTGAAGGCCTTGCCTCACTAAAACTCGATCTCATTACCCACAATCAAACTTGGAAAATCTTTAAAAAAATCAAGCCTAGTGAATTACCCCAGATTTCGACCACGACATTCCACAAATTTTTTGCTACAGACTTGCCCTCAGCTACACCTACGCTTAATCCTCCGGGCTCTTTACCTTTATTTGCTTATAATAGTATTTTACAAGAAGTTATTTCTGCCGGATTTGTCATTGATACAGCGTATATCGTCCACCATAGTATTGGTAAAGCACGCGATCTCATCATGCTGCCCGAAGGAATCCCTACCTTAGTTTTACCCAAAATCATTATTGATGAGTTAAAAGCGGTATTAATCGCAGCATTATATCAGGTCAAACTAAAGTTAGTTCCTGTGGTATATAACCATATCAAGCTCTCTTCACATTATGGTAAAGAACAAAGCGTCAAAATGAGCGTCTACCCTATTTGCGACCAAAACAATACGCTTGCCTATTATTGGATTCGCTTAGATCCGGTAAAAACAAAAAAACAAGCCAAAACTATCATCTCGGATTCACAAAAAAACACCCTGCATGAGGAACTTATCATCGCCCTAGAGGGAGAACTTGTGGAAACGAAGACCATGCTCCAATCGGCACTGGAAAATATGGAAACCGTCAATGAAGAAATGCAGTCTACTAATGAAGAATTGATGGCCTCGAATGAAGAACTGCAATCAATTAATGAGGAACGCCAATCCGTCAATGAAGAGTTGAATCTTGTAAATATTGAGCGTTCAAAAAAAATTGATGAAGTGAGCCAAGCCAAAGACGATATTGATAATTTAATTCGCAGTGCAGAAATATGCACGATTATTCTCAATGCTCAGCTGGAAATTCGTGTATTTACCCCAGCTATAAAAAAGATATTTAACCTCATGAGGCATGATATTGGTCGCCCCTTAAAAGACTTTCATCATAATTTAAAATTTGATCAACTCTTAGCAAAATCCGCGGAAGTACTACAAAGTAATGAGGCCTACGAAAACGAGATAATCAACCATGATCATCATTGGTATCTACTAAAAATAGCGCCCTACCATTCCATACAAAGCCAGAACGTCACTGGGGTTGTCATCACGTTCACGGATGTCACTAAAACAAAATTATTACAACAAGAAAAAAATAAAATTGAACAAGACTTAAAGCAGGCATTGAAATTAGCCCCGGTTGGCGTTTGACTAAGAATCAATAGGGTCTCTCTATTTCAGATGATTAAGTTTAATAGCTTCCTTCATAAATCCCAGCTTAATGATCTCACCACTCTATCTAAGAGCCATTAATAATGTAACGATGAACATCGGAAATTTTCATCTCTGTTACAGGAAAAGTCTTGGCATCTGGCTCAGGACTGACAGGACCACCAACAGCCATATTCAAAATAAGATAATAACCCTCAGAATCACCTTGGTCACCGAAAAATCCGTTTTGGAAGGACTGATAAGCAGCCTCTTCCAAAGATACGCCATACTTTGTTGGACATTTATCTGTCTGACAGAATAAGTTATTGGTTTGGCCATTCTGAATATTTCTGGTTAATGCCGTATACTTATCATTGTTTTTATTCATTTCAATCTGATAGTACGGTTTTCCATCGAAATACCAAGTCAAAGCAACCATGGAATTGCTAACATTCCATTCAAAACCATATTTATGCCATTCATCATCAATGCTTTCTGCAGGAACAGAATAGACATTTCTGTCGTTATTATAATTCCAAGATGCTTGATTGGTGCCCGGAACTTCAAGTCCATAATGAATAGTACCAAGCACTTCAAATGGAGGGCTCATGAATTCCAAAATATCAATTTCCATGCCACTTGGCCAAATATGACGTGTATCATAGTAAGGCATCATCCAAACTGCTGGCCAACGACCATATCCATACGGAATTTTTGCTGTAACTTCAACGCCACCACGCAAGATAGCTTGTTTGGAGCTATCTTTTGTTATGGTGTATTTACCTTTGGTTCTGATTGCACCTGAGACAAAAGGATGTCCATCAACGGTTTCAGCTTGGGTCAAAAGAGAAACTGTTTGGTCTGTATCATTCCAAATAACTTGTTCTGGCTTATAAATTTCCTGCTCATTGTTTCCAGAATGGTAACCATCCCATTTTTCAAAATAAGTGTCCAGATTTGATTTACTTCCAAGTAACGCTTCACTATCAACGCATTTTCCATTTAGATAGTCACACATTGAACCACTAGAATAAACTAGATTTGTTTGAGATAAAAAGGTACCCAAAACTAATGCCGTGTATTTTATACGCATCCATTGCTCCATCAATATCAAAAACTTTCTTTCGACCAGGTTATCTCTTTATCAGTGCTTTGACCCGCTAATGTGCCGCTGTAATCAGCAATATAATAATGTGTTCCAGAGATCTTTTTGCCTGTGTCTCGGTCGTAAGAGTGATAATTAAGTAGCCTGGTTTAACTCCTTTCCGAGGTGTTACAGAGGGCAAAAGTACTGTTTTTACAAGATCAGAGTCAGATGCGGTCGTAATGGATGGATTATATAAGTGCCAATGACCGGCAAAAATAGCTTTCGTACAAATTTGTGTCTCATCAGAACAAGCCGAAAACAATGAAGTATTGCTAGAAATCTGATTATCTGCGCCTTGATCCCACCCATAGGAAGAAGAATCCGCAATATGCATCGCAACAAAATTGGGCGTTTCATTATTATTGACAAATTCAACGATATTTTTACGAAACTCGGAGCATGTTGAATTGTGACCATCACAGCTTAAGCTATCTCTCCTGTCAGAAAAAGGAACTGTATTTAGCCCCATAATTCGCTTGCAACCGTTACTACTTTCACAAGTAGCGGGAATACTTGCTGTAAAAGAACCGTAGTACTTCTCATAAGTGGCATCATAATCAGCCGGTATTTTCCCATCAGGAAAAGCATAGGTCTGTAAAAGTACTTTCATATCACTGAAAAAGGCACCGCTATTCAACTCATAGTCGCCGGTGTATGAATCATTATTCCCCAGAGCAGCATATATTGGAATATGGGAAAGCGCCCCGTCTTGTGTAGACCACAACTCTGATAATGTATGCTGTACAGCGCTGAATACTTTCGAAGATCTATTACCAGCAATTTCGTGTGCAGCAAAATCTCCGGTGATAAGTATAAAGTCAGGCTTACTATTGCTTTTCGTTGCCGAATAAGCCGCACTGCCAATCACCTTATCTAAAAACTGCTGATTTGCATCTTGAGAAACGAGAGGGTAAGTTGTGTTTTCTAATTCAGTGTCATAATGGATATCGGAAAGTAATACAATTGTCCCAGTATTTGCTCCATACACACAGATGACAACAGTAATGAGCACCATGTAACACATCGAAAGACATTCATTGCCATATCTATTCCTTGATATTTCTCAACTGCGAATCCTTGAAAAAAAATAGCAAAGAAAATAATTACTGTCAACGAAGGTTTAGACATTCTGTCAATAGACTTCTTGCATAACCCATGAATTTTGCTTGGGTGCAAGGCACAAACGTTTCGAAGAGCGAAGTTTACATATATGTAAATACCCCTATCTCTATAGAACTCTAAGCCATTATTAACCAGTATTTCGCATCAATGAGTCCATATCATTGCCCTAGGTTTTTTGCTATTTTTAAAGACTCGCTGGTGACAGCGGTTGTTGCTGAGCTGCTTCAGCACTCTGACTTTGCCGACGCAATGCGAAGAAACCCAACCCTCCCATCACGGCTGCTCCTGTAGCAGAAAATCGTAAAGCCAATACAGACCCAAGGCCAAAACTCAGTGCTACCCCTGGTGCAGCAAAAGTGAGAAGCAGCAAAGCCCCAGCACAAAAGGCAACACCAGCAGACAAACATTGCAAAATAAAATTGCTATTGCTGCCATGGCCACGAGGAGCTGGGGCTGGATCTTGGCGCTGTACTTTGATCTCAACTCGCTCCGGTTTTTGAGCATTCTCCTCAAAAGAGGCTTGATAAATGGCACTCATATTCGCATGATGCGACAGACGAATCTCTTGTGAAACATCCGTGTCCGCCATGATTTGGCTTAGCAACGCTTCAGGAGCTTGGCCTAGATCTATTCTCCCCCCCCCCGCAAACAGCCACGCATCGCTTAAATTGGCTAATGATTTATTCTTTGGTGAAAGTTCCTCAAGATTTTGTACACCCAAGCCTTCATCCCTATTTGACTTGAAGTGGTCGACAATAATAAGAAACTTCTCATAGGCAGAAATAAGTGCTAAATCTTCAGTTTCTCGTATAGCCGAGTTATAAGAAAGCAACAAAAAGTTCAGTTCTCCAAGACGCGCTTCTTTTGTGGTCGATTTTTTTAACACGGCCTCTAACTCTCTCCACAAAGCGGGAGGGTTGCTTTTGAAAGAATTGCTCAATTTTCCGAGCATCGTGATCATTGGAGCATCAGGCTTACTTGATGCCATGTGTGCTAAATCAGCCAATGAATCTCGCATCTCTGACAAAGTTATATAATGCAGGAAATCTTCAAAAGTGTAATTATTTGGCTCGTAGCGACCGAATTTTGCAAATACCAACATGATCTTTTTTGTCTCAAACTAAATTAAATTTATCCAAATTTTCCAGCAAAATGACTGCTGTGTCAAGTAAAAAAGCACCAACTCTATCGTTACCAAAGAAACTTTAAAAAACTCCCAGTAAACGAACTAAGTTGCTCGTCTTTCGCTTTGGCTTGTTCACGTAGAATAATTTTACTTTCCTCAGATATTGGCATTGCATCTCGATTAGGCATAATATGCTGCTCATAAAAAGGGATCATCGCTTCACTCAGCCATACGCATGGATATTTACGAGATACTAAATGATGTAATTCTCCATTAAAATAGCGAATCTGTTCTATCAAATTTTGATACTCACTCGATTGAAGAAGATCGACACTAGGAATTCGACCTGCGAATACCGTATGCTGACTGGTACTCAACCACCAGACCACCTCCGACGAACGTTCCTGTTGGATTTCGATCGCTTCTTTCTGCGTAACCAGACAAGCTTTCAATACACCGTTCTGATAGAAAATACCGCTCTGATAGAAAAAATAAATAAAATGCACCGGTTTAACATACTGGTCTATTTTTAATATTTGCTTGTCATACACACACATGTAATTAGCACTGATCAATAAATCGTTAGAAAACGGTGAGGAACGACCCCAGTATTGTTTTAGTGGCAGCGCTGAACTCAGATTCCATGCTTCTTCTTGCACCGCCCGAAAATCAGGGGAATAAAATACGCTCAACTCCTCCAATTCCTCTTCTAATTCTAATTCATTTTGCCTTTGCACTTCTTGATCAAAACGCTGAGTCCCGTTGCGATACAGCGTTTCTTCAGGACAATTTTTTTTAGCCTCGCTTATAATCTCTTGCATTTTTTGAAGTAAATTTTCTTTTCTTTTGGCCGTCTGGAAATGAATTTGAGCCGTTTTCAAACAACGCGCCCATGCCTCTATCAAAATATTTTGTTTAATTGTTAATATGCATTCGGTGCTAGCACGCTTGTATATCTGACCATATTTTTCAAAAATACTTTTTCTGCAGATACGATCAAAGAAAAACTCCTCAAATGCCAGCATATATGAATGCTTTTTATCGATATTTTCTTTTTCAATCGAGTGAATTATTTGACGTAAATCTTGACGAATAATACTTTCCAATTTGCCGATACTCGCCGAGACATTGTCTTCTAATAATTGCGCGTCTTGATTATTTTGCATCATACGAAACAATGCAGGAACAGCGGTTGGCATACCTGGTGTAACGATCCACTCTAACGTTTGTTGTTTCTCAAGACCCCTCATCCGTCCACATCCTTGTAAACAGCTCTGATACTGAGTTTGCTCATCCAGTAATATAATAGCTTTAGCCGTGAGAGCTTGCTTTAAATTCATCCCCAGTGCACGAGGTTGATCGTAATAGCTGAAACACTCTTCTATTGTGCAATGCAGTATGCGGCAAACTTGATCCATATCACATGTCTTTAGATCAACATACTGATAAATTTGCCCAACTGACAATGCACACAACATGCCAGCTTCATTAAAATACAAAATATGTTTTATACCATGACCACGCTGAAAAAAATATTTAGCTAAGGCGTTAGCTACTTCTTTCGATTCAATACCGACAAAACGTGCGCAAATATCTATCAATGCTTGCGTATTCGCCGATGGTTGCAAGGCTTGGATAAACGTATCTAAACTTTCTAATGGTATCTCACGAACCCTCTCCACTTTATTTTCGATAACCTTTTGTAAATAACCATCATTTCCTAAAGCAACACCTGGCTCACTATGCAAGCGTTTATAAGTTGTTTTATTCCATGGCGTACCACTTAAGCCTTGTACTGAATGATACATATCCACATGATCATACGCATCAGCATGCAATACTGAAGACTCTTGTTTAACATAAGGTAAAATGTGATCCTGTAGCACGCGCATGATCATGGTTCGGTTATGACTCAATAACATCAGAGCAGCTCTATGCTCAACACTTGTGATATCGATTGTTTGTAAAGTAAAACCTATTGGAGAAAGTACCTTATTTATCTCGCGCGCCAGAGGCGTATCATTCAATGTCAGATAGACAAGATCTTGATCTTGCATCGCGTTGCGCGCCGCTGTTTGCCATAGATGAATCGCTTCACACAACAATGACTCATCCAAACCATCTTTCAGCGCACCTTGGATCGTATAATTAATCGTTTGCAATTCATGCGCAAAACAGCTGAGTTCCTCAGGTTTATCCTTGGCGCTATATGGAATCGCCACCCTTCTTTCTGCTGTATTTTTTTTATCCAGCCTTGATGGACCATACTTTTCTTTATATTTACGTGAGAGGGTCTTAGGCAACAACAATGATTGTTCTTTATAAAAAGCCAACAGATCTTTCAACTCCTCATCTAAATCCAAAATAGCTTGCGGAATCTCTTCGCAGCGATTGTTGCAATACCGCGTAACCAGAGGGTGTAACTCCATAGGAATTTTTCCAAACAAGGGACTATCAACTGATGTCAATAAATATTTAATCAAATATGCGCCACCTTCTCGGCATTTTGGATCTTTTTCAAGCATATTATAGAGTTGAATGCTATAAGCAATCAGTTTAGCGTCGATGGATCCTGCATCTCCGAAAACATAATTCATTTTTCGTTTTTGCCATAATGCAATGTGCACTTCTTCCAAAACAGCGTCACCTGATTCTTCCAAAAATTCCAGAATTTTTTCAGCCCATACCACTTGTTTACGCCACTCGGTTTGCTTATGTACATGCTCAGGTCGAGACAATAATAGCTCTATATATTTCAGATATAAGGCTCGCATGGATTCCCCTGTGGTCACCAAATAATCTTTTTCAATCGCAATCCGCTGAAATTGCTCATAAATCTGCTTCAAGCGTTGCCAAGACGCATCACTATTACGATTAAACTCAAAACGATGTGCAGATTGTTGGAATAACTCACTTGATAATTGGTGCATATCAGGATGTTGCGCATTCAGTAAATCCGGAAGCAATTCAACAATCACCAAATTCGTACCTATGGCTTTTTTCTGAGCTAAGATAGGGACCAGCACCGAAGTTTTTCCTGCACCCATAATCAGTTTTTCTACCAAATCACGGCAGCGACCCGTCTTGGGATCTACGCTTAATAAACGCTGTAAAGCTTCTGCCTGGATAGGGCGTAACCGTTTATTATTAAGATATTGAAATAACATCACGCATGGATCCTGCTGGGCGCTAGTCGGTATACCTTGCGTGAGCAACTCAGCAACCTCCAGAGCATCTCCCTGCCCCAATGCTTCAATTAAACGCTGAGCTGTTTGTTCTTGTACGGCTAAAGTAATATATTCATGGATTAAACCATGTAAATGCCTCACATCTCGCGCTTCACTCAACCCTGTCATAGCGTAATAAGCTGCGTAATCTTGCTGTAAATAGAGCTTGAATAAATCCTGTTGACTTGGTAAATGTCGTAGCCTGGCATGTAATTGGTTCGAATGAATTTGCTCCAATACAGACTCACTTGGCAATTTATGTGCCAAAAACTCAATTTCAGACCATTTTTGCTGTAATGCGGGGCGTAACCGCGCTTGGCACGCGAGCGCTTGCTGCACCAAAGTCGATTTTTCTTCAGTTGTTAAGACTGCTTCTGCGAAAGCTCGTTTTTGCTGCATATGAGTATACATGGCAAGCCCAACTGATTGCTCGTCTCCCTTTGGGTCATAAATAATCCGCAAATAATCTTCTTTCCAAAAAGGATTCATCTCCTCTGACTCCAGAAAATCTGGTAACGTGATGCGAGTCGATTCCCTGAGACTTCGTTTTAAATCAGCTACCATCTCTTGCGCAGTTACGAGAATCTCAGCATACACATCTTTCGCTTGCGACATTGTAATCTGAGGTACAGAGAGACGTTGCGCTATTTTAATACATAGTCGCCAATTGTACACTTCTGTTTTTTTGAAACAATCTGGATTCATTGCAATTCTATACAAAACATTCGCCAAATAGGGAACTGGCGTATTTTGTTCGCTAAAAGGATGATGTCGCGCTGCACGCAAGCTCGCTTTACAAAACTCTATGAGTCTCACTTTATTAGCATTTTTCGGATCGCTATGTTGCGCGATCCGAAGTAAACCAGACAAATGAGCAACCAACTCAGTACCAGTTATCCCTGCTGACAAATCGCTTATTATCGCATTCTCATCCGTATCAATGTCGTAATCAATGAGGTTATCCTTAAACTGCAACATCTGGCAATCTGGCGTATCAACCATCATGCTTTGACTAAAATCATCAGGCAAAGTTAAATCAATACACACCTCTTCTAAACAGGTAGATTGTTTGCGAATGATGGTTTGTTTTTGTATTTCCTGCCTAATTTCGTGTAATCGTCTTTCATTTTTTTCTGAAAAATGACCCTGCATTTGCAAGCTGAGTGCAAGCAAATATTTTTCCAAACGCAATAGCAAACTCAAAGTCTGCTCTAAACGAGCGTATCCTAGTGAACCGTGCAGCTCATTTGTTTCTTTTTCTAGATAGCTCAACAAACTATAGCGTTCATCTTGCTCTAAATAGAATTCTTCAGACAAATAGCATTCGATCCGTTGAAAATCAACATATTGTTTGCCAATGATTGACATCAAATTTTTACATAACATTTGAATTTTCTGATTTTGCAAGGCCTGATAGCGTTCATTGGCTGTTCGAGCCGGATCTTGGATACAGCCAGGTATTTCAAGATATTGACCCTGTTGAATATATTGAGTAAGCAAAGCCAAGATTTTAAGACGGCATGCAACGTAACGTGGCGAATTCAGTGTTTCATGGGTGCTTCTTTCCTCCGCATAATCATTTAAATCGTCTGCGGCCGGTAATTTATGTAGAATCCATTCGATATAAAATAATTCCTCGCGCGTGCCTCTTATGCCACCACGCATTTTCAATTCTTGGATTAATTGCCAGCCATCAGTTAACCGATGTGTCGCCAAACAACAATAAATATGAAATAACGCATCTGCAATCGTATTAGCTTTGACCACACCGTCTACCAAATTAAATTGCACATATTTTTCTGAATGAGCATATCGCCAAGGTAGTTGGTCTTTCTTCTGAATATGATGTTTTTCATAATCAGCACTGAGATATTGGGTTGCTAAATAAAGCTCTGTATCCTGAACCAAAGGATAATATTGACCGAGGTTAGAAACCTCGTGTGTTAATACATGAAAAGGTTGCACAGGGACTAGGCACAAAACAGCCCGCATATTTTTTTCAAATACCAAACAACTTACTTCTGGGGAGAATGGCGCAGCAGTTGCCATAGTTAGGGTGGCCTGCGTACCCGGATGAATGATCACATCTTGTGCCGTATCATAATGTAACTCTAGTGCATAGCGTACAAAATAAATGATGCCTATCGGATCATTGCTGCCTTGCGTGTACACAATAAATTGAGAATTTTCAAATCGTAATAAATGCTCGCAATATGTTGTGGGTAGCGGACAAACTGCTGCGACAGGGTGATTGTTTTCTACTTTATACAGCGCTTTATCCTTTTGCCAACAATAGCTAATTTGTTGATACTGAACTAATAGCACCGTCTCTCTATGAACCGTATTGACCCAAGCATCACTCTCATCATCACATAACCACAGAGGCAAACGATGCTGTATACCAGGATAACCTTGCTCTTTAGGATCTAAACCATAACGATAAGCTTGATGGGAAGACAAAGGTCTCCATTCATACCACGCTTCTTCCCCTGCTAAACACCATTTTTTTTGCCACAGCCATCTTCCGTCTATATTGATAGCACGCACACTCGAGCTGCCATCAAACTCTACGATAGAAAAATCGGATGTTACCCAACACATGACTTCTTGTTCTATACCTAAATGCTTTAGAATAGGCGCATTTTTCCAGTACCTAGGCACAGGACTACGCACTTTTCCATCATTCCGGTACAACTGACCTAAAATCAGATCAAATCTATCTACTCCAACCTCTAACCAAGGATACTTCTGAAATGTTTCATCCATCCCGTTAGATAGAAGACGAGGATTCTCTTCAAGTAAAGTTTGAAAATCATATTGCGCTCTGCGTAACGCCTCTTCATGGGCACTATCCTCCGGTAAATGAGGATTCGTGACTGATTGCAGATACACATAAGAAATATAAGCATCCTTACCTATAAAATTGCCGATCAATGTCCTAATGGTTAAGAATCGACATTGATGCAAAGTGCTCAAGATAGCACGATCCGTGGTTTGTTCAATCAAACTATTCAGAATTGCCAAATCTTGAGTCAAACCATCTTCATCTCTCAAATAATGCTTAACATAAAAATTTACGCGTAATAAACTGGCTGCGGCATGACTCAGATTCCCATGCACATCTTTACATTTTTGCAATCCTAAGTTGACCAATTCACTCCATTTTTCTAGCAAAGTAGCAGTAGCGGTGGGTTGCCCACAAACTAATACACCCATCTGGAATAAATTGGCTTTGATATACTCGATATTATTCACATCAGCAAGATACTGAGGTTCTTTTAGAAAATATTCTATCGTTAATATCGCCTGATAGCTCGGCTCAATCCGCAAATGCATTAATGCTCGGAAAAGCAAGTCTTCTTTCAGGAACTTACGCGATTTTTTCTGATGCTTTAACAACTGAATCTCATTTTCCGTAAACAAACCCTTAGCACAGGCATCCCTAACTCTGCCTTTGGGAATATCATAGTCGAGTACATCGAATGCTGTAGAAGGGGCCATATTATATCTGAGTTTGGTCAGCGCAAGGGCTTCATTGTAGAAAAATTTATCACTTGGACTTGCTAGAGTCAGTTGTGTTTCTATTTTCAATTTCTGACCGCTAAAAACAAGTTTCGGACACAATTTCCCCGTCATCTCTGTTTGCAATAAATGCCCAAAACAACCCACTATAATACGCTCTATCCGCATTTGGAATTGTATGCGTCTCAACAATGGTTCAAAGTCAGCCTGCTCTAAATTAGATGAGGACAACAACATCCCTTCCTCATCTAATTCATTGAACAAAGCAAATAAATTTCCTAATTGTTTATCGCGTATAGCAGCATGCAATGGCGTAGGTACTGCGCCATATTTACGAGTGTATAGGTCTCCTAATAACCGCATACAATCTTGGTACTGGGCGATATAACCTCTATAAATTGTAATGATCAGACCATTATAATCAATCGCTATATACTTGTAATTTTGCATCATCGCTATCAATTTTTCATCCATGCGTCTATCGTAAGTACCAAGATGAGGACAACGCTTATACCCATGCAAAAATGCTCCGATTTCTTTATGAAAGCAATTAGATAACTCTGGTGCTAATTTGGCACAAGCATCCAACAGAGTGAGATAGAAAAAAAATGAATGCGTCGATTGGGATTCTCCATTGCAATCTTTATATGAAGTTTGATATTGCATGAACAGCTGCTCTAATTGTGACAAAGCAGTTTCTCTGAGGCTATGCTTTGCTTCAAGAGCACTATGATTATGAATGCTAAAAATTGTACGAGAACTACTGCCTTCAAAAATATTGACATTAAAATCTAAGATGGCCTTTTCAATCTCTAGCAAACGACTAAAAGTCTGCCTTTGCTCCGAAGAGCGATCTTTCACCTGGTTCAGCTTTGCCGTCTCAGGCACCCAATCAATGGTATAATCGGCATCAAGACGCAATGCTTTCTTGACTTGAATCGACTGTAATTGAGATTCTTGCCGAATTTGTTGTTTTAAAGTAGACAAATACTGCGCCACATCATCCCATTGAGTAAACTGGAACCCTAACGCTTTCGGGGGAGAAGAAAAAGACCATTGCAAATTCAGAAGTATTTTAAAATTATTCTCAATAGCCAAGATAATCAATTGATTAATATGCGCACTTCTAGGCGCAGGATACGCTTTAACAAACTCTTTCACAGCGTTTAACTTTAAGTCTAATACCACAGATTGATATAAATACGGATCATTGAGATAAGCGTTCAAAACTTGCTGAATGGAAAGAGTACAAGCACCTGCCATCACCCCTTTTGTCGTTACACCGGGCACCAATTCTGCAGACGCCAATTTCAAATCCGCTCGCATATGCAACATATAATGTTCAATATTATGATATAATTTAGTAGCATCTTTGATATCATCTTGCTGGGTTCGTGAAGGATGCCCAACCATCTTAGGAAGCAATAACCGCTGGATTAAACCAACCAGATCAGACTGCAACATGCACGCAATCGACACCTCATATATTTTTACAGGGTAGTAGCGTTCATGAGTAGATGTCGATATTTTTTCATGTTCACCAAGCCCTGCTCCCGCATTATAAATGTGGAACCGTAAAACTGCATCTGACCAGCTTTCGAAACGGTAAATCATAGAGTGCGCAGATCCTGGCAAAGGATTGGCCCATCCACCGTAAATAAAATAGTCTTGTCCAGGGACTAGTTGTCTAATTGTATCGCTGATTTGCACACAGTACTGCTCAAAATTATGTTGAGAACGAGTATTATGAGTATTGATCATCGTCTGTGATTGATACTGTACCAACAATATATTGAGCGCCCTAGAAAAAGCAGCCAAACGATGATCACGCGTAGGTAACTGAGCCATATACTGACTAAAATAGCCTAATATATTAAGAGGAGATTCCCCTTGTAATCCCTCTAACCCCGGCATTTCCATATCAAGCTCAAGATGAGCAAACAGCGAAACACTCATGGGTATCTTTTTTTGAGTAAGATATTGAAAAACGCTGCGTAGTAACACAGGAGAATTGTGAGCCAAAGCTATGTGCAACAACTGAAACAACACCGATTGTTGTTTCAAATTTCTGTATACCCTGTCATGAAAATAATAATCACCGTCATTGCCCTGATAAAAAAATGTTTGCCAACCCTCTTTCTGCATTACTTGCAACAAAAAGATGTCTACAGGACTTAAAGGTTCTAAAATTTTACAAAGCTTCAGCACGATATCAGGAACTGGTACAATTGTGCTCAGAGGCGGAGTCAAAGCTCGCCTTTTCTGCACCATTTTGCTTACATCACGAAAATTCAGCCGAGGGTTTTTTATCCTTTCACGAATGCACTCATACATAGTGATGAGAGGCGTATTTTGTCGTTGCAAGATCTGAAGCATCTCTAACGGTGTATGCGCCGAAAAATAAGCGTGCATCACACGTCGCTCCATCGGCATACTCGCTTGCGTACGCCCTCCTCCCAACTTACCGGGATTTTGAGTTGCAAACAAAGCAAAGCCATCAACTTTTGCTGAATTGCCATTCAGATCATAACCCGACAAAACAGCATTCAGTACCTCCTCTAACAGATCAGACGAAGCATTCCACTCTTCCATCACAACCTTTATGCCTCGATGGAAGGCGTCTAGTAAGCTATATATTTTACGAGACGGCAGCCATTTTCCAGGAATATAAATGAAATCATGATTTTCTTTTAAATCTTTGCTTAACAAATATTGTTTGATAAATAAACTCTTACCACATCCAGGCGGGCCTTCTAAAACAAAACCAGACAATCCACCGCACTGCTTGGTTTTTTGCTTATAAATAAGCACTGCCATAAAATCGTCTAATGCGGCATACGCTGAATGATTGGTGGACACCAAATAAAATTCAGCGCCGTCCCTCCCCAAATGGCCAGGATAGGCACGATAGGGAGATGGAATATTCCCCCATTTTTCAACAAACTTGCTCTCAAATGTCTCATATTGTTTTGGCGTCAACACTTGATAGGCTAACTGATGAGCATGATACAATGCACTGGCTCTCTGATCATCTGGAAACAGATATGGAACGGATTTAAACAGATAAGCCATCATTTGCAATTCACGTACCGAACAACTACGTGCAGCAATAGATTTCAACATTAAATAAGTATTTAAAAACACATGCCCGATCTTAAGCGATTGCCCTTGACAATTGCCTAGAATAGGTAGTAAAAAATCATTAAACAAACTTGCATTGGGAAAATTAGAAAAAATCACCGTCTGAGCATACTTTTGTAAAACATCAAGTGTGCGCCGCTCGATAGACTCATTTGCGAGATTCATCGCAATTGTCACTGTAGGGCTTTCTTTGAACTCATAATACGTCCCCTCATATAAAAAAGAGGGATTATCTCCCCAAATCAATCCCTTAAAGGATGCCCAATTGATTTTTTGGTTCAAATTTCCTTCATCTAAGAATAAATGCCCGCCCTGAAGTAACCAACGACTTACATCACCTATCACAACACCAGGCTTGGACTGCATAAAATGAGTTTTACCTACCGCTGTATCGCCGAGCAAGCAAACAAAAGGACTGCGCTGAGTGGCTGCCTGCCATTGCCGTTCTCGTTCTTGGTGAAAAGATTCGGCAAGCGAATGACTATAATCGTGTGATTGATCGAGCACCTCAGGAGGCAAACTATCTGGGATCCCCGTTGCTGGCTCGATACGTCGTGTCAGAATTGATTCATCCACGCTAGGATCTAAAACATCTATCCTACCCTGGGGTTCAATAAACTCACCCTGATGGTAATACCCTTTTCCAATCACCAGCCCCCACAAGGCATCCATCACTTCTGGCTCACAGGTTCCCACTAATAAGACGTGCTCACCGTGCAACACAGAGTGCCATATATCACTGATTTTTTCTCGAACAATTTGATTTTTATCTTCATATAAACGATAGAATAAATCACTCAGCTTTAATCCTGTTACTGGAATGATTTTATTGTAGTTATCAACAGACTGCACATAAGGAAATACTTGATGAGTCGCAATAAATGTCTGATAAATAACCTGATGATTTTTAATCACTTCTGGTGGTAAAACAACATAGGATGCTAGGTGAAACGTCACGGAGCAGTTTAATCTCCGCATGGTATCCCATACACGAGCCCAATCATCCAAACTGATATCACGCGATACATAAACAATAAGCGCTCGATCTGTGCGCGCATAATCCTCTAAAAGACCAGGGGGCGTCACCAGCCCTTGTTCGTCCACTCGATATTGTAGAAAAAGCTGATTAACGGTGGTGGGGTTTAAAATAAATTGATACTCTGTACTCGGATTATAGGTCAGCGTGACTTGTGGCAAACTATCAAAACTGTAACCAGATTGATACGCTATCCTTATCACATCAGGCAATTGAAGTAGGCGACCATAATAACGAAAGTTTTTTAAATACAATATTTTATACAAGGCTTGCCGCATCTCGGGCAAAAGCATTGGCGCATTTTTTAAAATAATTTTCAACGAACATTGGCTCAGATCACTTTGTAACGCGGTGCTGGTCGTTTCTGGCCACAATTTGCTGGGCAAGAATTCGGTGCCATGAGCCAGGCGGCGAAAGCTACCGAACAAATAATTTTGCCAATGTAGACTCTGATAACACTCGATTTCAATTTCACGTTCAGAATGGTACGCTGAGTCATCCAAACCACGAGTATCCATAATTGCCGGGATGCACAGATCACTAGGTACTTGTATGCGTGCATCGTGTCTAGATAAGAAGTCTTCACCTTGATAGGCATCCGGATCCCCGATATCTTGAAAGCTCAATACCAAAGCCCTTCGAGAAAAGGAAACTCTGTCAATTGACCGACACCCAATTTCATCAAGTATCTGATTGATTTGGAGCATTTCTTTGGTCGAAAGTCGACTATAATTGACTGCAAAAATAGGAGAGTCGTGTTCTTGGATAAATTTAAATAAATCACCAGCAGGAGCCTCCAACATCATACAATCATTGTTATCTTGGATAAGAACGCTAGGAACATCACATTGCAAATCCCGAATAGAGTTCACTAGCCAGATGCCTCGTGTTCGGGCTTCCTCAGTTGTTAACAGATGATCAAAGTACAATTCTAAATGTACATAATTGCTAAACTGTAGCAGTACATTCTCACCTTCACGGAGCAAAATAGCGCTATCAAATGCTTCTAAACTTAGAGGAGCGTCCGCCGAACAAGACAACTGCTTCTGCGGTTGTTGATAGCGTATTTCAATATCACGCTCCGACTCAGCTTCAATACTTGCTTGACATAAAAATAAGAAATTGGGATCTTGCGAAGACAAATTGGGCTCGGCTTGAGGCAATGTATCTATTGCAAATAATGATTTCTCAGAGATATTCCCAATTTTAGGCGGATCAAAGTCAACGCGTTGCGTTAATTCTGGTAAGCGAAAAATCGCGCGCACCGCATCTTCTGACCCACACTCATCTTGTTCAGCTGCTGAGACTGAAACACTTACTGTTTCTTGCAATAATTGCCGAGAATAGGCAAAAATAGGTTCTGACAAATCCCCCCTAATAACAGCAACCAAAGCATCTTCATCACCTCGACGAAAATAGTCAGGCTCTCCCGAACTATCATTGGGCGAAAAATAATACCAAACTCCCTCACGATATAGTATTGTTCTAGCTTTACGACCACTTAGTAAAACTAAGGGTTGCTCAAGAGGCTCATACCTTAAAAAGGCTAAATCACTGGCTTCGCAGCGCCGTGAGTAGGGATGATCATTGTCCGCGCTCTTTGCATAATACATATGGTAACTGTAGTACCATAGCATTTGCAGCATCCCACCAACTCTAGAATTGATCGGCGGTAACGAACGTTTTTCCCCATTCCAATAAACCAAACTCTGGATCGTATCTTTCCAAGCGCGTAAAATTTCGCTGGGTTGATTGATACTAAGGTCTAACCAATAATCTGCAAAACAATAGGCCAATGCATGTTCAATACCATGCGATGACAAATTCTTTAAAATTGGCCAGATCGCTTCTTCATCAATTCCATGACGTATCACCAAATAGTCTTGTAACCGTCGAATACACAATTGCTGAGGATGCTGAGTGTCACAAGATCTTCCCAACCACAAAACAGGCGTGCTCCATGAAAAAACTTCGTTAGGCTCATGCTCAACGTCTTGGTTGCGTTTTACAATAGATTGTCTGAGAATCTGCGGTGCCTCTTCTGCCAAGCATTTTTCCCCACTGGAAAATTTGCGTAAAAATGCTAGCATTGAGACAGGAACTTGATCAACGTCACCTTTGCTTTCAACATTTGGAACGGTAAATTGAGAGTCAACCGATTGATCGTGAACAGAACTCTTTTTAAAGCTTGGAAAAGTAAAAGTAGAATCAAACGTTTGATAATGCTGAAAGAGCCTCTGTGCAAACTCTATATTATTTCTGTAAACCGACCAATAGTATCCCTCCGGCGTGTTTCCACTAAAAATTTCATTAAAATCTTCATTGTTTATATCAGAGATATTCAAATAACTGAGAGCATTATCCTTTGTCTCTAATAACGTGAGTAACCCCCCCGCTTTACAATAATTGATGACTTTCTGAGAAGACGGTTGAGGATTTAAATCAATATCGCTGTCATTTTCAGAAGTGATCTGCACGAATTTCAGAAGTCGAGTGCACAAGCGCGTTTAAATGTAGCCTTTCAGGGAATATGAAATGGCATTAATATAAATGCTCTATGAGCAAACCAGTATTTGATT
>JACCDN010892923.1_pt1 | contig 81341 bp, 80 predicted proteins | sample 7441691 | NCBI WGS metagenome assembly JACCDN01 (sample SAMN15323439, study PRJNA562643) | freshwater metagenome | isolation source: river surface water | place: USA:Blue River Watershed | collected 2017-08-16
GGTGTGTATTTATCAGCTAATGCATTTTTCTTGGCAGATGAATCAAAAGACTATAAAGAAACAACGAATTTTATCAAAAATGCTCTTGATAATATTATCAATATTGCTAGTTTTAAAAGCAAGTTACCAAAAATGGAAGATATTCCAATTTTTAGAATGTTTTCATAACACCAGATTCTATCACTAAATTATGACGAAAAAGAATTATCCAGATGTAATTTCTAATGTTGATTTTCCTGAAATTGAGAATCAAATACTTAAATATTGGCAAGAACAAGATGTATTTAAAGAGTCAGTAGATTTTAGAGACGGAAAAGACAAAGAATTTGTATTTTACGATGGACCTCCTTTTGCAAATGGTCTTCCCCATTATGGCCACCTTCTTACAGGCTTTATTAAAGATACTTATGCAAGATATCAAACAACTTTGGGTAAGAAGGTTGAAAGGCGTTTTGGTTGGGATTGTCATGGCTTGCCAGCAGAAATGGGAGCTGAGAAGGAGCTTGGTTTTTCTGGGCGCGCTGCAATAACAGAATATGGTATTGATAAATTCAATGATTTTTGCCGTAGCTCTGTGATGAAATATTCTCATAATTGGGAGCAATACGTAAATCGTCAGGCAAGATGGGTTGATTTTAAAAATTCCTATAAAACTATGGATATTAGTTTTATGGAATCTGTTTTGTGGGCATTTAGTGAGTTATATAAAAAAGGCCTAATTTATGAATCAATGAGGGTAATGCCGTATTCTTGGGCTTGTGAAACTCCTCTGTCTAATTTTGAAACAAGGCTAGATAACTCATACCGACAAAGAGCTGATAAGGCAGTAACATGGTCCTACAAACTCAAAACTAAACCAATAGACGCACCAGAAGGTTTTTCTGAATATCGGATATTGATTTGGACCACTATGACGTGGACTATTGCGCCAAATTTGGCTGTAGCAGTTGGTGAGGATATTGATTATTCTTACGTCCCAAAGGATGGTATATGTTATATAATAGGCAGCTTTGCTATTCCAAAATATGCAAAAGAGCTAGGCATTAAAGATAGTGGTGCATTTGCTACAACCAAGGGAATAAATTTGGTTGGTTTACAATATGAACCAACCTTTGATTATTACAAAAATCATCCTAATGCTTTTCAAGTGTTGGCTGGTGAATTTGTGGAGGCAGGGGAAGGAACTGGTATAGTTTCTATGGCGCCTGGTTTTGGCGAAGATGATCAGATATTATGCGAGAAGCATGGTATTGAGTTAGTATGTCCAGTGGATAATGCAGGGAAATTCACCTCCGAAGTAAGAGATTTTGAAGGCATGCAGGTGTTTGATGCTAATGACCCGATAATCATGAGACTTAAAGAGACTGGTTACTGGCTAAAAACAGAGCAGTATATCCATAATTACCCGCATTGTTGGAGGACGGATACACCGCTCATATATAAAGCTGTTCCCTCTTGGTATGTTAAAGTTACTGCATTTAAAGACCGTATGGTTGAGCTTAATCAGCAAATTAATTGGATCCCAGGGCATATTAAAGATGGATTATTTGGCAAGTGGCTTGAAAATGCTCGTGATTGGTCAATAAGTAGAAATCGCTTTTGGGGCACACCAATTCCAGTATGGAAATCGGATGATCCCAAATATCCACGTATTGATGTGTATGGTTCAATTGCAGAGCTTGAGAGAGATTTTAAGGTTAAGATTGAAGATTTGCACAAACCATTCATTGATGACTTAGTTCGTCCTAATCCTGATGACCCAACAGGGAAAGCGGTGATGAGGAGAGTTGGGGATGTTTTTGACTGTTGGTTTGAAAGTGGTTCAATGCCTTATGGGCAAGTGCATTATCCATTTGAAAATAAAGACAGGTTTGAGAACCATTTTCCAGCAGATTTTATTGTTGAATATTCAGCTCAAACACGTGGATGGTTTTACACTTTAATGGTTTTATCAACGGCTTTGTTTGATCGTCCACCATTTTTAAACTGCATTTGTCATGGTGTAATTTTAGATGCTACGGGTCAGAAATTATCTAAGAGGCTTAATAATTATGCTGATCCACTTGAATTATTTGAAAAATATGGGTCAGATGCACTAAGAGTCACTATGTTATCATCAACTGTGGTAAAAGGGCAGGAATTATTGATTGATAAAGACGGCAAGATGGTTTTTGATACATTAAGGCTCTTTATAAAGCCTATTTGGAATGCTTATCATTTCTTCTGTTTATATGCAAATATTGATGAGATAAAGGCTACAGAGAGTTTTGATTCTCAAAATGTTCTTGATCGATATATTATATCAAAATTGAAAATCACTATTGATAAAATAAAAGAATATCTTGATGCTTATGATAGCCAAGGCGCTTATGAAGCAATTGCTGCTTTTTTTGAGGTCCTGAATAATTGGTATATAAGAAGGAGCAGAAACAGGTTCTGGAAATCAGAGAAAGATCAAGACAAGCTTGATGCTTACAATACCTTATATTCTTGCCTTAATAATATGATGAAAGCATCATCATCATTATTGCCACTTGTTACAGAGCATATTTATCTTGGATTAAATGGTAAGCAAAGTAGTGTTCATCTTACTGATTTTCCTACATTAGATAATATGCAAATGGATAAGAATTTGGTTGAGGTGATGGATCAAGTACTTGATATTTGTAGCAGCGCGCTATTTATTAGGAGTGGTGAAAATATCCGAGTACGCCAGCCTTTGGCTTCCTTAAAAGTATATATAGAAAATAGTCAAAAATTTGCAGATTTTACAGATTTAATAAAAGATGAGATCAACGTTAAGTCAGTAGAACTTAGTGATGATTTGGCAAGTAATTCTGAGAAGAAGTTATCAATCAATTTTCCTACTCTTGGTAAGAGATTACCTAGCAAGATGAAGGAGATTATTGCTACCTCCAAATTAGGTAATTGGGAGTTTAAGAATGGTAATTTGGTAATTTGTGATAGCACTCTGCTGCCAGAAGAATATTCATTTGCCCTGCTACCTCATGCAAGTAAAGGAGCTTCAGCATTTGCTACAAATTCGGGTATAATTGTTCTTGATTTACAAATCACAAAAGAACTAGAAAATGAAGGGCTTGCGCGAGACATTATCAGATTGGTTCAACAAGCAAGAAAAGATGCGAACTTTGAAGTAGCTGACAGAATTTTGTTACAACTTCAATCTGAATTAGATGTATCTGAAGTTTTATCAGTGCATGGAAGTTTGATTAATGATCAAACATTGAGTCAATTTGAACATGGATTTAAAGCTGATTACTCTACCAAAGGAGATTTGGCAGATTATATATTAGAAATACATTTAAAAAGACTGTAGGTTTGTCTAGCTTGAACAAGATTCTTTAGCCATCTATGTTTTTTTAAAAGAAAGAATAAAAAGTCTCCTTATTGCTCCAGTCATCCCAAACTTGATTTGGGATCCATCTTTAAATAGGCTACAAGCTTGAAGTAATCTGGATCCCAGGTCATGCCCGGGATAACTAGAGCGCGGTGTTTTTGAAATATAGCGATGACTTAGCGATCAATTATGATGTTTACTTGGAAATAAGTCTTTGAATTTCAAAGGCTTATTTGGGTCTTCTTTCTTTACAAAATTTGCTCGTCTTTTATTGATTTTATATATAAGCCCTGGAATCACAAAACTTGCAAAACCTATTACAAAAGCCACTTTATAAACAAAATCTTCGTGGAAAAGTAAAAACACCATACATAATACCATAAGAGCTATTGCTAGAATGCCTGTATATGGGTGCCAAGGTGTTTTAAATTGTAAATCTTTATTACTATAACCAGCCCTATGAAGGCGGCGACGGAACTTAATTTGAGCCCAGCATATGCAAATCCATGCTAGCATTCCAGTAAAACCAGAAACTAAAAGCAGAGCTACATATACCATTGATTGTCCAAAGAAATAGCCAAAGGCCAAAACGCTCCATATAGCTATCAGAGTAAAGATAACAGCATTTTGTGGGACTGCATTGTGGTTTAATACACTGAACTTATGAGGAGCCATTCCGCCCCTTGCTAGTGCGTTAAGAGATCTTACAATACCATATAGTCCTGAATTTGAACATGATAAAGTAGCTGTAATTGTAACTATACTTGTAACTGTTCCAGCCCAGCGTAAGCCATAATGATTAAGTGCGTCGGCAAAAACTGGGTTGTCTAAATTAGCTTGCTGCCATGGGAAAATCAGTACAAGGCAAAAAACTGGAATTATGTAAACGAATAATATCCTTAAGGTAACGTTTCTTATCGCATGAGGAATCATTTTTGCCGGATTTACTGATTCTCCAGCAGCTAGTCCTATTATCTCTGAGCCTTGATAATTAACCAATAGCAGAATCATCGCTGTTAGCAGTGGAGAGATTCCGTTCGGGAATAAGCCGCCTTGGTCAAGTATATACTTTGTTCCTAGTATTTCTTGAGGTTGCGATCCGTGGATAATGCCAAAAAATATTAGGATGGCTATCACAACAAATGCCATTAAAGCCAATATTTTTACTATTGCAAGCCAAAACTCAATTTCACCAAACATGCTTACTTTGGTGACGTTGACATAAGTGATAAATAGGCCAAATAGTACTGCCCATGCATGACCGTTTATGCCAGTAAAATACTCCATAATTATCCCGCCGGCAATACACTCAGCAGGAATATACGCTATCCAGCTAATCCAATAAGACCAACCAACGCCGCAAGCGACAGAGGGTGATATAAAGTCTGCCGTATATGTTACAAAAGATCCAGAAATTGGGATTGCAACAGCGAGTTCTCCCATGCATAGCATGGTTAAGTAAACTACCAATCCGCCAAAAATATATGCTAAAAATACCGAAGGGCCAACTTGATTTATAATTTCCCCTGTGCCAAGAAAATACCCAGAGCCAATTATCCCGCCCAGAGTAATTAGTTGAACATGTCTATCCTTCAATTGACGCTTATAGCCCCCATCAGCAATAATCTTATCATGAATAGATTTATGTTCGCCCATTAACTGTTTTGTCTCATATATAAACAATGGAGGTGTAATATAGTTCTATTATCAAATTTATTCAACAGTTATTTTAGTCTATCACGAATAAATTTAGTATGCAGATAATTTTTTATATTTGTCGTTAAATTTAGCAAAAATAAGTTGCTAAGTTGCAGGGAAATATAACTATTAGAGCAGTTTAATGTGTATCATTTTTATTCTTGCTGCAAATTAGTATATTGCCCATTACTTTTATAACATAAATTTTTTCTCCAACACTTGCTTCTTGGTTATTGTGCAAGCGAGCATTCATTGTGGTGCCAGACCAAAACACTTTACCTATTTCACCAGGTTTAATCTCGTCGAATGCAACTTCAACCTCCATTCCAACTAGGTCAAAATAATCTTTATTATTGCCTTTGGTATTTTTGTATACATATATTTTTAATGGCCACCAGAGTAGTAAAAACCAAATTAGAGCGCTAAAACCAAGAGATGCTAGTTGATAGTCAATGGCAGAAGGATAAATAAATATTATGATGGAACTTGTGATAGATCCAAGGCCGAGAAATAAAAAACCTATTCCTGGAATGGTTGTAAATTCCATTAGAATCAAAATAATTCCTATAGCAAACCAAATTTCAACAGGAGTAATTGTCATACTTTTTATAATCTTCAAGATATTGATAAAACTCGATCACTCAGCTTTTAAAAAGGCAATAACATTAGCAATGTCTTCAGGTTTAGAAAGTCCTGCAAAAGTCATTTTTGTGCCTGGAATAAACTTGCCTGGTTTATTAATAAAGTGATATAAGCTCTCATCGTCCCAAACACCACCAGCTGATGCCATAGCCTTAGAGTACGTGAATCCCTCTACCTTTCCTTTAGGTGCGCCATGTATTTTCCACAAGTGAGGTCCAATTTTATTAGCACCGCCTTGTTCTAGAGCGTGACAAGTAGTACATTTTTTGGCAATTTTTTCGCCTTCAGCTGCATTTGCGTTGGCCATAAGTTTTTTTATGTCCACCGGTTCTTCAGGCTTTGAGCTATCTTGAGCTGGGCCACTTTCAGTAACTTCAACTTTGTAGCCTCTTTGAGCTATATCTAATTTAGGTTTATAAATCGCATGTGCAATTACACCCACTATCATTGCGATCAGGCTAGCAAGCAAAATAGCAGCAGTAATCTTGTTTAGTTCAAATCCAGACATGATAAAATTATTCAATACTAATTACAAATCATCCAAGCCCCAACGAGCTCTTGGCTTAAAACTCATGTCGTCCATTATACCAGCACTCAACCTCTCAAGTCCAGCAAAAGCAATCATAGCAGCATTATCAGTACATAGTTTTAGCGGAGGTGCAACAAAATTATATTCAAATTGCTTGGATAAAATGGTTAATCTATTGCGAATTTGTATGTTAGCTGCAGCTCCTCCAGAAACGACAATTGTTTTGCCATTATACGTTTGCTGGTATTTAGAGATAGCATGCATGGTCTTTTTTTCAAGGACGTCACAAACAGCTGCTTGAAAACTTGCAGCAATATCACATTTATCCTCTTCGCTAAGAATACCAATATTCAGTATTTGTGTACGTACAGCTGTTTTGAGGCCAGAAAATGACATGTCGCAATTAGCTTGATTGATTAAAGGGCGTGGGAAGTTATATTTATCGTGATTGCCGCTAGCAGCATATTTTTCTATAATCGGGCCCCCTGGAAATGGTAAATCCATCATTTTAGCTACCTTATCAAAAGCTTCCCCAACTGCATCATCCAGTGTTGCACCTAGAATTTTATACTTTCCGAGAGCCTCAACGGCTACAAATTGACAATGTCCACCACTGATGAGAAGAAGTAAGTAAGGATATTCTACCTGATCTGTAAGTCGTGCTGTTAGAGCGTGACCTTCTAGGTGATTTACGGCAATAAATGGCTTTTTTATAGAACTCGCTACGGCCTTACCAAACATTGATCCAACTATTACTCCTCCGATTAAGCCTGGGCCGCATGTAGCGGCTACTGCATCTATTTGATCCAATTTAACATCGGCTTCACTTAAGCACGTATCTATGGCTGTTTTTATGTTGGTAAGGTGCGACCTGGCGGCGATCTCAGGTACTACTCCTTTAAAAGCTGCATGTTCCAAGTTTTGCGATATTACTATGCTTGATAAAATACCTAGCTCCGATGAGATGATTGCTGCTGCAGTGTCATCACAACTAGATTCAAGGCCAAGTATTAATTTAAACAAGATAGCTACTTAATAGAGTTAAATATATGCTTGGTAAAATGACTGATATCTAATTGGTTTTCTGGTTTAGAAACGTCAATTTTATCTTTCATTTCTTTGGGTATGTAGTTCATCACGTTACTTAGCACTGCAAAGTACAAGTCTTTAGCAGGGATATAACCTGATTCGCATCTAATTGCTAGTGCATTGCCGGCATGGTGATATATTACTATGTCATCTTCCATTTCAGTGATAAACATTCCGTATCCAATGTAATTTTTGACATTTGGCTCTTTGCCAGGGGCTTCATAATGTCTAGTGGTCATAAGATCAAAAGAATCTTTTGATAAGACTTTGCCTGAATGTAGAGCCTTGTGCCAAGTTATAAGATCCTTGGTTGTTGATGCTACCCCTCCGTCAGCATAAGGAGTCATAATAAACTCAGATTTAGCTAAATTAAATGTTGGTTCACTTTCACCTGTTGGAGTAACAAAGTAACGAATAGGATAATCTATAGATCCAGGGTTAACCTGGTGACTTACTGCTTCTTCAAGAGTGATTAACTTTGTATCCTTCATTCCTAGAGGAGTGAAAAACTCTTCTTGATAAAAATCAGCAAGCTTTTTACCTGAAATTTTCTCTATAATCAGTCCAAGAATAACGTAATTAGTGTTGCAATAATCATGCTTAAAACCAGGTTCAAAAGCTAAAGTCTTTGAAGCTGCAAAATTAGCAATATCTTTATTTATTTGTGCATGTGATTTTGTTATATCAATTTTAGCTGCCATAAAGTACTCAGGCAAACCGCTTCTATGAGTCAGAAGATTATGAATGGTCACTTTATTAGCCCAAGTTGGAATTTCGTTACTCCATATACCACTCTTATTGTCTAGGTGTTTTGCTACAGTATCATTAACGTCTAGTAGCTCTTTGTCTTGTAATTTTAAAATAGCGGCAGCTGTTATTGTTTTTGTAGCTGATGCTATAGGCATAGGTTGATCAGGTTCAAGTAGCGTGTTTGTTTCCTTTGAGTATAAACCTTTTGCGCCCTGATCAATGATATTTGAATCGTCACAAAATAGGTAGACCCCATTCATAAATCTAGAAGAAAGGTATTCTTGGGTAGCGTTGTTGATTTTGTCTTTTAATTCGACTTGTGCAGTTGCTATAAAGGCGTATAAATTTACAAATAATAGAAGAAAGAAGCGTATTTTCATAAACTACCTGATAAACCAATCCTGGTTGTAAAATTTTCAAGCCAGGATTGTATCAGAGTTTTCTATTACTTAAAATCTAAATAATATTATTTTTTCAATTTATACTTTTTATTCTTGGCTCTCTCCCGTGGCTTTAACATGGTAATAGTCACCATCTTCATCCTGACCAGCTTCATCTACCAGTGATGTAACATCTCTAAAGACGGCTCCTGGTTCTGCTTCTTCGTACTCCTTATCTAAATCTTGTGGAGGTAGTTCTCTTTGTTTATGATCAGTTTCTTTTCCTGTTTCGTCATCTTCTTCACCAATATAGTCTCTTTCTTTCTCTCTGCCTGAACAGCACCCGAATAACTTTTCCCAAAATGATTTTTCCTTGGACATAAAATCCCTCCTTTTTTTGTTATGTAGAATGAACAAATAGAACTTAACTAAAAAATAGCAGAAGCTATATTAGTTATTAAAAGAACATGCAAACGGACCAGTTAGCTCTAATATTAATTGTATTTTAAGGGGCCGCCAGTTGACAATAATATTTTTTCAACATAAACCTTCAATTGAGCTAATTTAGTGCTAAAATTTGTGGCTACTCATTATGTATTAAAGTATAGCCACAAATTCTATAAATAAATTACTTCATGCTTACTTTTTTTAGTAATTTTATTAAACCAAAACTACAATCTCTAGTGATTTTAGCAACGGGGTTAATGCTAGTCCGCCTCATCACTTGATGAATCGTCGCCGAGTGGTTCAACGGCGTCATCGAAGATCCGAGGTCCCCCCGGTGGATTCTTGCTGTACTTATCTAAATCTTGCGCTAGTAGTTTATCTTTATTGTCATCTTTTTCTCTACCAGTATATGCTTCTCTATCTCTTTCCCTGCCATTATACGTTCTACTTTTCTCTTTGTTGGAACAGCAGAAATCGCATACCTTATCCCAGAATGATTTTGTCTTAGACATAGCTCCCTCCTTGTTATTTGTATAATGAATAATAGAACTTAACTAAAAAATAGCAGAAGCTATATTAGTTATTAAAAGAACATGCAAACGGACCAGTCAGCTCTAATATTAATTGTATTTTAAGGAAGTGTTAATTGACAATTATTTTTTTTACCAATGTAGGGCCTAAATAAAGGTGCTTTGGCGTTAAAATTTGTGGCTAGTAGTTATATGTTAAACTATAGCCACAAATCCTGCAAATAAACTACTCTATATTTACTTTTTCGAGAATTTTGTTGAATCTCTTAGAGAACGCTCCAGCATCAGACACTGGTTCACCTTCGATTATACATGCTTGATCATATAATAAATGCACTAAATCTTTATATTCGTCAGTTGGGAACTTATTTGAAGTGGCAGCATCTATTATTTTGACTAAATGATGATTTGGATTAATTTCAAGAATCTTTGCGCTGGATCTTGCTAGTTGCTTTTGTTCTATCAAGAATCTTTCCATTCTTATGTCCATGGCTCCATCTGCAACAGCTAGGCATGCAGGACTAGAAGTGAGCTTTTTTGATATTTTAACATCTTTTACCAGGTCCCCTAAGGTTTCTTTAAAGAATTTTGTTAGTTCGTTATGACTTTGAGATTTATCATCTTCTTTTTGTTTGGTATCAGTATTTTTTTTATCTTCGATATTGCCATGGTCTTCAAGGTCTATGTCGCTTCTAGTCACCGATTTAAATTCAGCCTCTTTATACCTGCCATTTACATTGACCCAAAAATCATCAACTGTGTCAGTAAAGAGTAATACATCAATACCTTTGTTTAAAAAACCTTCAATTTGTGGGTTGTTGCGTAGCTTTTCTGGATCATCACCACTCAAGTAATATACAGTCTTTTCACCGTCTTTACAGGATTCTAGATATTGATCTAAACTAATCATTTTATTGTGTAATGCACTTCTGAAGATACATACTTCTAATAGCTTTTCATGATCGCTAGTAATTTCACAAAGTCCTTCTTTCAAAACGCCACCAAAGTTACTCCAAAATTCCTGATATTTATCGAAATCTGCTTCTTTTTGTTTTTTTAGTTCGGCGAGTACTTTCTTAGTAATAGATTTCTTAATTTTATCAAGAGTAGCATTATGTTGGAGAGTTTCCCTGCTGATATTTAATGGTAAATCATCTGAATCAACTACACCTCTTAGAAATCGCAAATATTGCGGCACTAAATCGACATTCTCATCAGCAATAAATACCCTTTTAATGTATAATTTCACGCGGCATTTACGGTCAGGATGGAATAAGTCAAAGGTTTTTGTACTTGGAATAAAAAGAAGATTAGTATACTCCAATGCCCCTTCATTTTTGTTGTGGATGGTCAGCCAAGGTTCGTCGACTGCGTGAGAGACGCTTTTATAAAATTCTTTATATTGTTCTTCGGTAATATCAGACTTTGACCTGGTCCAAATTGCTGATGAAGAATTTACCTGTGTTTCATGACCATTTTGATCAATAAAATATATTGGAACTGCAATATGATCAGAGTAGCTTTTAATTATGTGTTTGATTCTGAAGTGATCTAAGAAACTATCTTCATCTTCTTTAATGTGTAGTACAACTTCAGTTCCTCTAGAAAAATCAAGATCGGTGTCAGAAACTGTGTACTCACCTTGCCCATCTGAGTACCAAGTATATACTTTATTTTGCCCTGCTTTTCTTGAGGTAACAGTAATTGTATCAGCAATCATAAAGCAAGAGTAGAACCCAACACCAAACTGACCAATTAAGTGACTATCTTTTTTGCTATCGCCTGTGAGCTGATCAAGAAATTTTTGAGTACCTGAGCTAGCTATAGTTCCAAGATTTTCTGTTAAATCTTGTTTGTCCATTCCGATTCCGGTGTCTCTTACTGTGACAGTTCTTTTATCTTTATCCAGCGATATAACTATTTTATGATCTGGGTTACCGTCCAAGAGTTTTGCATCTGTTTGGCTTAAGTACCTTAGTTTGTCACATGCGTCAGAGCTGTTTGAAATCAATTCACGCAAGAAAATATCTTTGTTGGTATAAAGAGAGTGAATCATTAGTTTCAGAACTTTACCAACTTCAGCATCAAATTTTTTTGTTTCAGTAGTCATGATTTTTCCAAATAAATTATTCTATCTTGTAACTTCATATAGTATTTGATACACAAAATTTAAATAGGTGAAGATAGATTTAAGGCAAAATTTTTATAATTTTATATTGTGTTTTTTTGCCTGAAGCTATTTGAATCTTTGATTTTGGAACTTTAATTAAAGAGGATAAAAAATTTATTATTTCATCATTTGCTTTTCCTTTTTCAGGGGCTTGTTTGATTGAAATCTTTAAATAATTATAGCCATCTATTTCAACGAATCCATCAATAGAATTCTGTCTTGCGCCTGGTTTTACCTTAAGCCTAATTGTAGAATTTGGTACAAAAATTGTTTCGAATTTTAGAGTCATTTTATTCTAAGTTAACTTGCAATTAATACTTTACCATACTATTATGATTTATCTTAAGATAAACATTTATACGAACGTTTTGTAGTATGCTATTGCGGCTCAGATTATATATTTTGCTCCTCCTAGTGTGTTGTATTTCGGATAAAGCTTTTGCAAGTTTAGATCGGGAGATAATGGAGTCAAGAAAATGTTCAAGTATGTTTTCTTATTTTGAAAACAGATACAACCTTCCAAAAGACATATTATACTCAATTTCACTACAGGAAACGCAAAAATCTCATACAAAACATAATATTGGAGTAGTTTGGCCTTGGACAATCAATGTTGAAGGTAAAGGGTTCCATTTTAAAACAAAGAAGGATGCAGTTAGATTTGTAAAAGATCAAATGGCTCTAGGTAAAACAAGCATTGATGTGGGTTGTATGCAAATAAATTTAAAGCATCATCCAAAGGCTTTTTCTAATCTCGATCAGGCATTTTCACCGCGTCAAAATATCGCCTATGCAGCGGAGCTTCTTCTTAGTCACTACAATCGTTTGGGAAACTGGACTAAAGCAGTAGGTGAATATCATTCTGCAACAAGAGCAAGAGCAGTGGTGTATAGCACCAGCGTGAGTAGGATAAATAATAAAATGCCTGATTATAAACAAGACTTAAAAAAGTTTGCCTATAGTTCTGAGTTTATTCCAAAAAAATCTGCAAATCCGAGACTCCAAAATTTAAGAGAGCGTTACGTTAGTATGAATAAAGCTAATGTACAAGTTAGGGTGGGAAAACTAAAAAATAATGACTTGTTTAGGGCAAAAGTTAGGCGTTGATGTTTAACAAAAAATTACTTGCTCGAAATCGTCTTTGCCAGAATAGTATTAAGCCTGCTGAATCAGAGTTTATTAAATTTATAATCGATGATCAACTAGACAGATTGTTGCAAATTAATAGGCAATTTAAAAATATTCTACTAATCAATCCGCTGTTATGTGATTATTTGACTGATAACTTAAAAGCAAGTTATGGATCAACTGATATTACTTCAATAGAACTAGATGATATTGCTACAGTCCATAAAACTAGGTTTGATCTAATAGTAATGCCTTTTTTTATTCATTGGGTAGATGATGTACAAAAACTTCTTACAATAATTTCATCAACGATTGATGAAGATGGGGTATTTGCTGCGAATTTTCCGGGTGAGAGGAGTTTGCATAATTTAAGAATGAAATTATTCGAACTAGAATCAGAATACGTAAAAACTCATACGCCTCATATTATTCCTTTCATTACACTCAAGCAAGTTCCAGCATTGCTTTCTCACGCGGGGTTTAGCGAAGTAATCACTGATATGGAAGAAATTGAATTAGAGCGAAGTAATATTTTATCTTTTATGAAGATGTTAAAAGATTTGGGGCAGTCTAATGCTATGCATGATTGCGTAAAATATTCAATTAATAAGACAATGTATAAAAAGCTTAAGCTGGCAGGGGATAACACGCCATTTGTTGATAAGGTAAATCTAATCAGTTTTATTGCTTCCAGAAAGAAGAATAGCATAAAATTATCGCAAGATTATTATGCTCCTCATTGAAAATTATTTTTTTGTGAATATATCAATTATTACAAGTTAATAAAATATCAGAGGAGATAACTAATTATGATAACCAGGAATAAATACTTAAAAAACGCTCTTGTTAATAGCTTATTGTCAGCAAGTTTAGCTAGCGGCCTGAACAGCATTGCTTTAGCTAAAGAAAATAATGCAACAAATAATCAAACTACGGCAGAGGAAAAAAATAAAGTAAGTGAAGTTGTAACTGAAGATTATTTTAACCAAATGGATCGTATGTTTAATAACCTATACAGAATGAATGCTTGGAGTGACATTTTTGCTAATTATCCGAATCGTGCTGGTTCTTCTTACTCGCAAGCAAACTTAAACGCTAATGATAAAGAATATATCTTGAATATGGATTACCCAGGATTTGAGAAAGACGAGCTTAAAGTTGAGATCAAAGATAATTACCTCGTAATTACCGGAGCAAAAGCAAGCAAAACTAAAGAAGAGAAAGACGATTCAAAATATAGCCAAGAATATAGGGGGTCGTTCCAGCATAGATTTAGTATACCTGAAGATGCTGATATAGATAAAATTTCATCTAGCTTAAAGAATGGTGTACTTACTATGATCATACCAAGAGTAGCTGTAAAGAAGGTGCAAACAAAACAAATCATAATTAAATAGGTTTGTTAAATTAATAATCTGCGTTGCTTTTGCTTGTGCAAGCCTTAAAAGCTATGTTATTATCGTCGGTTGAATTTCTATTAAAGATTTTAAGCAGAGAGATTTTATGCAAGAATTTGATTTGGTGGTGATTGGTGCTGGCCCTGGTGGTTATACTGGAGCAATAAGAGCAGCTCAACTTGGCTTAAAGGTTGCGTGTATAGAGAAAAGAAAGACGCTTGGTGGGACATGTTTAAATGTCGGCTGTATACCGTCTAAAGCTATCTTAAGTTATTCTGAAAAATATTACGATGCTAAAGAGCATTTTAAAGAAATTGGAATAGAAACTAGTGTCAAACTAGATCTTGCTAAGATGCTTAAGAAGAAAGAACAAGTAGTCTCAGACTTATGTAAAGGCATAGACCTTCTGTTTGCAAAAAATAAAATCACAAGGTTGATTGGATTGGGAGTTATTATTGATTCAAATACAGTTGAAGTGAAAGATGGTTCAAAATCTGAGAAAATTAAGGCTAAGAAGATACTTATTGCAACCGGCTCTGAGGTTCTTGATATTCCTGGGATAAAAGTTGACGAGAAACAAATTGTTTCATCTACAGGAGCGCTTTCATTACAAAAGGTACCTAAAGAGCTAGTTGTGATTGGAGGAGGTTATATTGGCCTTGAGCTTGGTTCTGTATGGAAAAGACTTGGGAGTAAGGTTACAGTAGTTGAATTTGCTGATCGAATTGTGCCAGCTCTTGATCAAGAAATAGGTAAATCTTTCCATAAAACCCTAGAAAAACAAGGCTTTAACTTTATGCTCAGCACTAAAGTACTAAAAGCTCAAACCAAATCAGGAAAAGTAGAGTTGACGGTTTCTGATGTTAGCGGTTCAAAGCAAACAACTCTTTCTTGCGATGTTGTATTGGTTTCAGTAGGAAGAAAGCCTAATACCGAAGGGCTTGGACTTAGTAACGTCGGTATTGCCGTTGATGATCGTGGAAGAATCAATGTTAATGATAAGTTCCAAACAAGCGCTCCTAGTATTTATGCAATTGGTGATGTAATTCCTGGCGCAATGCTTGCTCATAAAGCTGAAGAAGAAGCGGTTGCAGCAGTGGAAATGATGTGCGGTCAGGCTGGGCACGTTAATTACAAGCTTATACCTGGGGTAGTGTACACTCATCCAGAAGTTGCCTCAGTGGGCGATACGGAAGAAGATCTCAAAAAAGCTAATGTTGAGTATAAAGTTGGTAAATTCCCATTTTTGGCTAATTCACGTGCTAGAAGTGTTGGCGATACTGATGGTATGGTTAAACTCCTTGCTTGTGCAAAGACCGATAGAATTCTTGGAGCTCATATTATTGGCCCAGATGCTGGCTCCCTAATAGCAGAAGTTGTTGCTTATATGGAATTTGGAGGTGCTGCTGAAGATATAGCAAGAACATGCCACGCTCATCCAACATTAAATGAGGCAATTAAAGAAGCAGCCTTGGCAATTGATAAAAGAACGATTAATTTGTAATTATGTCAATATTGCTATCGTAATAAAATTATTTCTTTTTACTTTTTGTAGTTGCAGCAATTTGGTCCATGATAGCAAGAAGCACTCCAGAAGATACAAAAGTAATGTGAATAATGATCATCCATTTAATTTCATTATCTGGTGTTTTGTGTACATCCATAAAAATTTTCAACAAATGAATTCCAGAGATAGCAACAATAGAGGCAATGAGTTTTAATTTTAATGCTGAGAAGTCAACTGACCCAAGCCATTCTGGCTGGTCTTTATGATTATCAAATTCAAATTTTGAAACAAAATTCTCATAACCAGAAAAAATAACTATCAACAACAAATTGCCAGCAAGAGATAAGTCTATCAATGACAGAACTGCGAGTATTGCATCGCTTTGTGTGATGTTTGGAATGATAGTGATTAAATGCCATAGTTCCTGTATGAAGCTAAATAATAATATAACCAATGCTCCAGTCAGACCTAGGTAAAAAGGGGCCATAAACCAGCGACTAGCGAATAGTGTTTTCTCTATAATTTTTTCTATTTTTTTGCTAGACATAGAAACCAAGGTCCAAATAATTATAATTAATGATCATAATAAATATTATCTGTGAGTACAATAAAGTCTTGTATTTGAGGATCTTCAAACGATGATAATTTATATTAGAGGAGCTTAAATGCTATTTACTTGCGATGACAGTAGGAAACATCGATTGAGTATCATCAATAAATTGTATTTGGCTAAACCCTGCTTTTTTGAGCATCATTTTAGTTGTTTCGTGAGAGCGATAACACTGCCATTTAGTTCTTACAATATCCGAGAGGATTAGCTTTTGTTTGGCAAGATCTTGTGGTGAGTAATTCTTCCAACAACAGTTTTTATCAATGATTGGTGGTGGTGTTAGGAAGCTAGTGATTAAAGTGCCTTCTGATTTTAGTGAGTTTAGAAATTTATGATATAATTGAGTGACTTTCTCGTCGTCAGGTTCATAAATTGTCAGTCCATTACTGATTACTATATCAAATTTATTTTTTATATTCAGATCCCATGCATCAGATTTAATAAATTCTACTTGTTCTTTTAATTGTGATTTGCGAGCTAATTTTTCTGCTTTATCCAAAGAGTCAGTATCTAAATCTATACCAGCGATACTAACATCATTTACTTTACTGTAATCTAGGTTCAGTAATGTTTCCATCAATCCGCAAGGTATGGATGCTATAGTGATACTACTTTTGAGTAATTTTTGTATTTGTAATTGAAAGATCTGAAATCTTTCTCTTGTTGCTAGAACAACTGGTGATTTGTTTAATATCCACCACTCAAGTTCAGATAAATTATTTTTATTTATTCCATGTAAAATTACATATGAAATCCAGTAACCGCTCAGGCCCCTGTTGTATAATAACGATCTTCCTAATTCAAACTGAGCCAGTTGATCGATAATTTCAAACGCTTGTTCGTGAGGTACCGTTAAGTTTGGATTAGATAAAACTTCGCTTTTGATAGAGTCTAGATCTAGATGTATTTCGTTTCCAATATGAGATAGTAAGTTTTTGGACATTATTTTGTATGTTTAAATCGACTCAAGGGTCCTGATTTTTGCTTTGTAATGAATTTCATTTTGCGACATTACTACGGTTGCTGGTCTAAAACGCTCAACAACTGAGCGCACATACGGTCTTGTGTACGCGCTGGTGAGTAATACAGGCACGTATCCTTTTAGTGCTTGGTCATCATAAACTTTTCTGACTTTTGCAACGAACTCTTGCAATCTTGATGGGGGCATAGAGAGCTGTTTTTCACCACTGCCATCATCAACTAAGCTTTCTATAAAACTCCTTTCCCACTCAGGTGATAAAGCAATAATTGGAATAAAGCCTTCTTTGTTGGTATTATGATGACAAATCTGACGTGCAAGATGACTTCGCACATTTTCCGTCATTGCTGTTAGACTTTTATTCGCCTTGGCTGAGTCTGCGACGGATTCTAAAATAGTTGGTAAGTCGCGGATAGAGATCATTTCAGAAAGTAAATTCTGCAAAACCTTCTGTAACGTTGCAACTGTAACAATATCTGGTACCACATCTTTAACAAGCTGCTTATGCTCTTCTGCCATCTTATCAAGTAGCTTTTGTGTTTCACTATAAGAGAGCAAGTCGGTAATATTTTCTTTTACTTGCTCGGTTAGGTGAGTAGTAATCACGGTTGATGGATCAACTACAGTGCAATTGTTAAATAACGCTTCATCTTTATATTTTTCATCAACCCATTTAGCAGGCAAGCCAAAAGCTGGTTCCTTGACATTTTCACCAGGAATATCAATTTCGCTGCCATCTGCATCCATTATCATGAGCTTACCAGGGCGCACAACCCCTCTTGCTGCCTCAAGTTCCTTAATTTTTATAACATAGGTATCGCTATCTAGTTGAATGTTATCTTGAATTCGAACCGCTGGAATTACAAAGCCATATTCTTGCACTATTTGTTTACGAAGGCCTTTTATTTGCTCTGTTAAATTATGACCATTACCTTCTCGAACCAGGGTCATTAACCCATAACCAATCTCAAGCCTAATTAAATCTAGGTGCATTGCCTCAGCTATTTTTTCAGCATGCTCTTTCGCTTCGCCCTGATTATGCCCATTTTCTCCTGGTACACCATCTACAATACCGCTGCTTTGATCATAACCACCAACCCCTGCAAGTGCAGGTTGGGCAGCACCAGTTATGTGCAGAGCATAACCAGCGCCACCAACAACTGTTGCAATCATAAAAAACGGTACAAACGGTAGTCCTGGTAAGAACGCCATTAAACCTGTCACCACTGAGGTCATCATCAGTGCTTGTGGGTATTGTCCTATTTGGCCAAATAAAAGTTTATCTGTTGAGCCAGTTGCTCCTGCTTTTGTTACAAGTAAACCTGCCGCTAAAGATACAATTAGAGAAGGAATTTGCGTGACCAATCCATCACCGATGGTCAAGATAGTATATGTTTGAACTGCAACATCAAACGTTAAATCCTTTTGCAAAATCCCAACTACCATCCCACCGATTAGGTTAATAAAGGTGATAATTAAGCCTGCAATAGCATCTCCTCGAACAAATTTATTCGCACCATCCATTGAGCCAAAGAAAGTGCTTTCATCTTCCAAGTTTTTTCTTCTTGATTTTGCTACCTTTTCATCAATAAGCCCTGCAGCTAAATCAGCATCAATTGCCATTTGTTTTCCAGGCATTGCATCAAGACTAAATCTTGCTGCAACTTCAGCAATACGACCAGAACCTTTGGTGATTACAATAAAATTAATCAAAGTCAAAATCAGAAACACTATAAGACCAATCACCACGTTTCCTTGCATAACAAAGCCACCAAAGGCTTGAATTACATGACCGGCGGCATCTGAACCGCTATGGCCGTGCGACAAAATTAATCTAGTTGATGCGATGTTAAGAGATAACCTAAGCATAGTAGTAACTAGCAGAATCGTTGGAAACATGCTAAGTTCAAGTGGTCTATGGATGAATAGAGTGGTCATTAAAATAATAAAGGACGCGCCAATCGACAAAGCCAGCAAAAAGTCAAGCAATGAAGTTGGGATTGGAAAAAGCAATACCATTAATATCCCAATAATTGCAAACGCAAGAGCTAAATGGGAGTAGTTGGTTAACTTCTTAAATATATCTAACATCGATTTTCAGCTGAATTAACTAAGGACCTTTACCTATAGTCCTATTTACATGTAAATTGATTTTAAAATCAGCATATTTTAAAGAAAAATTTACACATTTGCAACCGATCTTTTTGCGTGCTTTTGCGCTGTCTCTTTACCGCTTATCGTGGAAATTACCTCAGTAGTAAGGTCTCTTACCTCTTGAGCTGCCACTGAAGAAGGATCTGATTCTGTTACAGTGATCCCATTTAAGAAACAACTGCTAAATGCTACTCTATTGCCAAGGCTACTGGCTAGAATATCACCAGGTATTTGAGCTATTATCTGTTTGGTGATCTTTGATTGAGGATTGAAGCGGTTGAGCAAAATTTTAGCATTTATATTCTCGCTTTTAGCAAATTCAATAGTCACGCCAGTTGCCCATAAGTCAGTAGGGCTAGGTTGCATTGGGATAATGATCAAGTCAGAGGCTCTGATAGCAGTTTTTGATTCAGTGTCAGTATGGGGCGGAGCATCAACTACTACAAAATCAAAATCATGTTTTAATTTACTTATAGCACTTTCAACGCGCCAACCGGCGCTTGCTGTAAAATTAAGACCGGTATAACCTATGCCAAATTTTTTCTCCCTTATGCTGTGCCAATTAGTAAGACTACCTTGTGGGTCTATATCTATAATCGCCACTCTCTTACCTGTTTGTGCTAGAGATACAGCCAAATGAGCTGCTATTGTTGTTTTACCAGCTCCACCTTTTTGTTGTGCAACTGTGATTACTTTAACCATAAGTCGACTTCCATTGAATAATTACTATAGCAAATTAATTTTAATCTTCTTCCAAAAAATCATTATAGTCAACCTAATACAACTTTATGAATAAAATCATAGATATTACTAAATGGTTACTCGGCAACAAATAGGCAACAAATATTTTGCGAAATGTGATGAATGTTGTTAGACTTTGTCGATCAAATACAAAATACGTTAAAAATATGACAAGAAAATTAGTTGGAATTTATCCTGGAACTTTTGACCCAATAACTAATGGTCACGCTGATATTATTTCAAGAGCAAGCAGAATTTGCGATGAATTAATACTTGCAGTCTCGACCTCATTACCAAAAGGGCCACTATTTGCAGTGGAAGAAAGATGTGACCTTGCTAAGCTATATCTTGAAAAATATGGTATTGCTAAAAATGTTAAGGTGATGAGTTTTGATGGTTTATTAGTGAATTTTGCAGGTAAAATAGGGGCGAATTTAATTATAAGGGGCTTAAGAGCGGTATCAGATTTTGAATATGAGTTCCAGATGGCTTGTATGAACTCAAGGCTAGATGAAAAAGTAGAAACAATGTTCTTACCAGCATCTGAAAAGAATCAGTTTATTTCATCGAAATTGGTTAAGGAGATTGCAAGTCTTGGAGGGGACATTTCAGCTTTTGTAATTCCAGAGATAAAAGAAAAATTGCTAAAGTATTACAAAAAGAAATGATAAGTTCCAGGTGCCAACTAGAAATCAGCCTTTCTATTATATCAGAAAACTATAAAGCACTAAGAGCCATATATTCAGGCAAGAGTGTTGGTGCTGCAGTAAAAGCCAATGCCTATGGTCTTGGGGTGAAGGAGATTTCTCTCTGGCTGCAGCAAGATGGATGCAGCGACTTTTTTGTGGCAAACCTTGAAGAAGGGATACAACTTAGACAAGTTCTTGGTGGGCATGATAGTATTTATGTCTTGCACGGCGTGTTTTCTAGTGAAGAAGAAATATTTCATCAACATAACCTCACTCCAGTTTTAAACCACCTAGGGCAAATTGAGATTTGGAGCAAGTATGCTAGGAAATTATCCAAAAAGTTACCAGCAGTATTTCATCTTAATATTGGTATGAATAGGCTTGGCATTACTGAGCAAGAATTAATACAAATTGACCAGGAAATGGTAAGCCCAATTGATTTGAAGTTTGTGATGGGCCATCTATCTAGCTCCGAGGACAAAACTAACCCTATGAATCGCGAGCAGTTACAAGAGTTTCGCCGTCTTACGTCAAGATTTCATAATGTACCTAAGAGCTTGTGTAATTCAGGAGGGATCTTTCTTGGCAAAGAATATCATTTTGATATAGCAAGGCCAGGAGCTGCAATCTATGGCATCAATCCAACAAATGAAGTTCAAATTAAAAATCCAGTTCGTATTTATGCTCCTATCATCCAATTAAGTGCGCTTGAAGAAGGTCAATCTGCTGGATATGGTGCTTCTTACACTAATATGGAGCAAAAGAGAATACGTACCGCAATTATTCCAATAGGTTATGCTGACGGAATCTTTAGGAATCTTAGCAATAATATGAGTTTTTATATTAACTCCACCCCAGTGCCAATTTTAGGTAGAGTATCAATGGACTTGACTATTATTGATGTATCAGTGCTGCCAGAAAGTAGTTTGTTCATAGGGCAAAAGGTGGAAATTGCTGGAGACAATTGTACCCCTGATGCAATAGCCCAAACTTCAGCTACTATCACTAATGAATTTTTCACTGGGCTTGGCGGTCGTTTTGATAGAATATATAGCAAATGAATATTTTTTAAGTTAATAAAATGCTATCTTCAGTACAGCAAGTAGGTCATAAGACCTTATCATTCATGCAATCAATAGGTATCGTATCGATATTTGTTGGAAAAACTATAGCAGGGCTCTTCAGAAGGCCTTTTTATTTTGCTATTGTTCTTCGGCAGTTGCTAATAATTGGCTACTACTCCTTACCAGTGGTAGCGATGACAGCGTTTTTCTCAGGCGCAGTTCTTGCATTGCAGAGTTATAATGGATTTTCACGTTTTTCAGCTGAAAGTTCAATTGCTACCGTCGTTGTCCTTTCTATAACTAGAGAACTTGGACCTGTTATGGCTGGACTAATGGTCGCAGGAAGAGTGGGTGCATCTATAGCTGCTGAGATTGGTACGATGAGAGTAACAGAGCAAATAGACGCCTTATATACATTGTCAACAGACCCAATTAAATACCTTGTGACACCGAGGGTGCTAGCTGCAGTGATTACCCTGCCATGCCTAGTGTTAGTAGGTGATATAATCGGAGTTATGGGCGGGTATTTAATAAGCACCAGTAAACTTGGGTTTAATAGTACGACTTACATAATTAACACGGTTGAGTATCTTGAAACTATGGATGTGGTATCAGGGCTTGTAAAAGCTGCAGCATTTGGTTTTATTATCTCAGTAATGAGTTGTTACCATGGTTATTATTCAGATAAGGGGGCAAGAGGGGTTGGAGCAGCGACAACATCTGCTGTAGTAAGCTCCTCAATTTTAATATTAATCACTAATTATTTTATCACAGAAATATTCTTTCACTAATGTCTAATAGCTATAAATTTCAAATAAAATCTCTGTATAAATCATTTGGCACTCACTCTGTGTTAAAAGGTGTTGAGCTTGATGTTATCAAGGATAGTTCGCTCATTATTCTTGGTGGATCAGGTTCTGGGAAATCAGTGTTGATAAAATCGATGGTTGGTCTTATCCATCCGGATTCAGGTAGTATACTTTATGAGGGTGTTGAATCTATTGGAATGAGTGGCCAAGAGCGTCTAAAGATGCTAGAAAATTGTGGTTACCTATTTCAAGCTGGGGCCCTATTTGATTCGCTCACTGTTTCACAGAATATCACTTTTTTTGCTGAGAAATTGCACAACTTAAGCAAAAAGCAGTGCAAAGAACTTGCAAAAATAAAGCTAGAATCAGTAGGGTTATCTCAGCGAATAATTGATTTGTATCCTTCAGAGCTTTCTGGCGGAATGCAAAAAAGAGTTTCGCTTGCGCGAGCGATTTGTACTGATCCGAAGGTGATTTTCTTTGATGAGCCAACAACAGGTCTTGATCCAATTATGTCAAATGTTATCAATGACCTAATTATCAAAGTAAGAGATGAGCTTGGGGCAACAACTATCACTATTACTCATGATATGCAGAGTGCTAGAAAAATAGGCAAAGAAGTAGCTTTCTTATATGATGGGAAGATAGTTTGGTCAGGCAAGATGGCAGAAATTGATAAAACAGATAACCCTCAGCTAAAACAGTTTATAAGTGGATCAGCTAATTAAAGTAAGTTTAGTGATTCACTATGGTTAAGAATGCCATATAGATGAGGAGAATATACTTGATGAATATGGTTTTTGTCTTTATATTCTTTGCTATGAAGGCGAATTGATATTTAATAAGATATATAAAAAATTAGAAGGTTATCATGTCAAGAAAGATACTTAGTTTCATTCTAATACCTGTAGTTATGATTGGTGTGTGGGTGTACACTGCATTTCAATTTCAAGCTGTAGTGATGAATAAGATTATTCCTAAGCTAAACAATAGTGAATTTGGTATCACTACCAATACTGATGCAATAGAAATTAACAAATTTTTCTTTAGAGTTCATTTAAAAGACACGGTTCTATTTGCTGGTAATGACCTTATAAAAACCACTATAGGCAATATGCATATATCCTATAATCCATTTCACTCAGAATATGCATTAGTTCTTGATAAAAATGCTAATATAGTGATGGGTACAGGTAAGTATGCTCATAACATTACAGCAAAAAGGTTTGTCATTATATCGAATAAAGAGTTGGTAAAAGGTAACCCTTACAGTTTGCAAATATCCTTAGAAGTCAAGGATTTAAAAGCAACATCAACTTTAAATGGTGAGCAATTATTAGCAAAAGCTGACAATGTTGATATTGATTTGACTACGGAAGAGGATGACGACGATATGCTTACAGTAGGGTTAAGTATTACTGAGGGTGGTGTGCGTGTCGAGAGTCAAATGATGGAATATATGGAAGACGTTGTTGACCATTTTATGTCGCAAAGCTCTCTGCTGAAAAAGACAGATTTCGAAAAAAAGTTGGTGAAACTTGTGCATAAATACAATGCCCAAATAATGGATGTATTAGGTGATATTAATACTAACTATGAATATAATCTAGCTCTTAAGAAAGAGACTTGGCAGGATGTATTTTTAGCTGCTACCAAGCAGAAATCCTTTGAGGAAGTATTTAGTAAATTTGATTTTATTAAAGATGCATATAGCTTAGACGCCACAGAAGAAACGGGTAATGAGTTATTTTCGATTAAATCCACATTTAATGCTGTAAATGATAGTGGTGAAGTAAAAGTTGATGGCAGTATTGATTCTAACAGTACCTTGAATAATCAACAAAAAGAGAAGCTATCACTGGCCACGCAAGATCTATTTGCTGGTCTTTTTAAGCAATTTGAATTTTTGAGTGTTAATGCTGGGTCAGTGTCTGGAGAAGACTTTAAGGCGTTATCAAATAGGTTGGTAGGAGTAAATAATGTAGTACTTGGTTTTAGTGGTTCATACAAAGCAGAGAATTCACAGATAAAACATAATTTAAATATCAAATTGGGGGATTTTGAGTTTGCAGCATCTGGTGAAACTGCAGATAATAAGCATAGTGGAAAATTTGCTATAACTACTCCAGAGTTGTTTACAAGTGGTTTGATCGAATTGTATGGAGATCTAAAGCCTATGCTTGCTAAAGTAGATTTAGATACTCAGTATGTACAGGGTATGGCTGATAATATTAAAAATAATGGCAAGGATTTTATATCTGTATTTAATAAGAATACTAACGCGAATGAAAAATCGGAAACAGATTTATTGATCGATTTGACTACGTTTGATTTTAAAATCAATGATCATTCTATATCAGAGCTATTAAAAGACTCTAGGGCAGAGAAATTCTTGAATTCCATTCCTGTAAGTAATTAGGATTCAAAAGCTTTATGTCAAGTGAAATAGCACCGCTAAGGGGAATGAAGGATCTGCTACCCAAAGAGTACAGGGTAGCAAAGTACATAGAAGATGTGGCTTTGAAGACTAGCCAGCTTTACGGCTTTGAAGGTTTTTCTACGCCAATCTTAGAATCTGCAAGTGTATTTGATCGCACTTTGGGTGATACATCTGATGTTGTTAGCAAAGAGATGTACTGTTTTCCAGATAAAAAGGGTAGGTTAATAGCACTTAGGCCAGAATTTACAGCTAGCGTCATGCGAGCGGTGATTTCAAATGGTTTGAAACATAAGTTGCCGTTGAAGCTATTTTCCTCTGGACCGCTATTTAGGTACGATAGACCACAGGAAGGAAGGCAACGACAGTTTCATCAAATCAATATAGAGCATATTGGAGCAAAGGGGCCGTTCTCAGATGCAGAAATAATCAAATTAGCCGTGCATATATTATCTGCTCTTGGGCTTAAAGATGACGTAGATTTAGAGCTTACTTCTCTTGGATGTGCTGAATCAAGAGCTGATTATCAAAAAGTGTTAATAGAGTACTTTAAAAAATATGAGCCAGATCTCTCTGCAGATAGTAGAGCTAGGTTACATCAAAATCCTTTGAGAATACTAGATTCCAAGGATGAAAAAGATAAGGAAATTGTCAAAAATGCACCAGTAATTACCGGTTATTATACTAAAGAGGCAGCTGAGTATTTCAAGCAAGTGATTAGTTATCTAGATATGTTTGGCGTTAAATATGTTCTTAATCCAAAGCTTGCAAGGGGGCTGGATTACTACTCTCATACTACATTTGAATTTACTACAAAAAAATTAGGCGCCCAGAGTACAGTTCTTGCTGGTGGCAGATATGATGGACTTTCAGCTCTAATGGGAGAGGATGTGATACCATCGATTGGCTTTGCTGCTGGTATAGAGAGATTAGCTTTGCTAGGAGCATATAATGTTGAGCGGGAGCGGCCGAATTATATATTTCCAATGGGTCAAGATGCAATAGCAGCATCGATAAAGCTAGCTGATGATTTAAGGCAAAACAACATACAGGTATTGGTTGAATCAGATGGTAAGGTTGCTAAAAGAATTCAACAAGCTGTTAGTGCTAAAGCAAAATATGCTATATTCATAGGAGGAGACGAAATTGCTTCTGGAATGTATAAGCTCAAGAATCTGGATACGGGTGAGGAAAAAAGCTTTTCTCCATCTCAAATAAAAGAGCAACTTAGATAAAAAATACAAGCTCATATATGTACGTATTTAATATTATGATGTCTAGAGATCTTGGTGGTATTCAGCAAGCTTATATAGACTATTGTGATGCTCTTAATATGTCAGGATATAAGGTTGTTAATATCGCTAGTGTGGCTGCGCAAATTAATGATAAGCTTGTGCCAAATCATAGATTACCTAATATTGCTTCGTGGTGTATTTTATCAAAAATCATACTGTTTTTTCTGCACCTAGCATATAAGCCAAAAGTAGTGATTTGTCATGGTAACAGAGCAATACAATTTACTTCGTTAATCAGAGGCAAAGTTCCAACAGTTGGAGTATCACATAATTATAGTTATAAATATCTTAAAAAATGTGATTACGTAATTTGTTTAACCAATGCTCTAAAGGCTCATCTTATTGAGCATGGAGTAGGAGTTGAGAAGTTATTATTTTTACCTAATATGGTGCGTATAGGTCATAAATATTGCGAGACAACGTATAGTAATCCTGTTGTTATAGGAGCAATGGGGAGATTTGTTAATAAAAAGGGCTTTGTATATTTGCTCGAAGCAATAGCAGAATTAATTTCTACAGGAGCTAATCCAATTCTGCTTTTAGGAGGAGATGGAGAAGAAAAAGAGAATCTAATAAAAAAAGTTCAGGAGCTTAATATTGCAAATAATGTGATTTTCTGTGGTTGGGTAAGTGATAAAGAAGATTTTTTTAGTAAGATTGATATTTTTTGCCTGCCGTCGACAGTTGAGCCATTCGGTATAATTTTGCTTGAAGCAATAGAACATTCAAAAGCTGTTATTGCAACAAAAAGTGGCGGTCCAGAAGATATAATAAGAGATCAGGAAGATGGGCTACTTGTCGAACCATTTTCTGGCCAAGAATTAGCGGTAAAAATGCAGAAATTGATTACTAACCCAAGATATGCAAATAAGCTGGCCAAAAGTGCTTATGATAGATTAATTTCAAAGTATGATATCAAAGTTGTCTCTAAACAATTGTTTGAAATAATAGAAATGGTAGCTAAATAATGTTCAAATTTTCTAAAACCAAAACCGGTCTTAACCTTGTAACTTATGAAATGCCGCAAGTTAATTCTGTGGCAATTAATATTATTGTTAAGGTTGGAAGTAGGTATGAAACGCTGCAGGAAGCTGGTATTTCACATTTTCTGGAGCACATGGCATTTAAAGGCACAACTAATAGAACAGCTAAAGATATAGCAATTGAATTTGATAAAATTGGTGGACATTTTAATGCGTATACTAGCCGCGAAAACACGGTGTATTATACAAAAGTATTAGCTCAGCATATAAAGCAGGCAGTGTCGATTTTAGCAGATATTCTACAAAACTCGTTATTTGACAAGGAAGATATTGCAAAAGAATTGAATGTGATTACTCAAGAAATTGCAGAAGTGAAGGATAACCCAGACGAATTAGTGTATGAGAAATTTTACTCCCTAGCTTATCCTGATCAATCGCTTGGTAGATCGATTTTAGGTACGCTGGATAGTATAGCTAAATTTGAAAAATCATCCTTCATTGAATATATGTCTAGGCACTATCACCTCGATAATATAGTCATTTCTATGGCTGGTAAAGTAAGGCATAATGAAGCAATTAATATAGTTGAGGAATTATTTTCTTCTTTTCCTACTAGGGAAAGTGTTACCGCTAAGAAGTCTAAATATATCGGTGGCAAGGATATTTATATTAAGGAGCTTGAGCAGAGTACGATTGCCTTAGGTTTTGAAGGTGTTTCTTACAGTAATCTAGATGAATTCTATCATGCTCATATTTTATCAGTAATTTTTGGTGGTGGATTATCTTCTCGTTTGTTTCAAAGAATCAGGGAAGAATTGGGTTTAGTTTATAGTATAGGGAGTTGGCTTAATTCTTATAGTGATAGCGGAATCTTTAGTATTTATGCTTCAACAGATCATAGTAATGCCAGTAAGGTTTTGTTTGAGGTGAAAAATGAAATTGATAAGATAAGAACAGGTGTATTTGATGACGAGATTGCCAGGGCAAAATCTCAAATTGAGTCCAATATTTTGATGGCGGAAGAAAAGCCGGAATACAAGTCAGATGAGATAGGGAAAAATTATTCTTTATTTAATAAGTATTTTGAAGTTCAGGAAGTTATGAAAATAATCAATACAACATCTAGCAAAGATTTAGCGTCAGTAGCAAATAAGATATTTGATACTAAACCTACCCTTGCTGTAGTAGGAACTCCCCATGGTGAAATTGATTTCTGATACGTAAATAAATGTCTTGATATTCAGTGCATAATAATTACAGAGGTTAGTATGGATGCGAAGTTGAAATTGTAAAAACTTCTATCTTTGGGGGTAATATTAATATATATTTATCGTCTAAATTACTATTGTTTAACTGCTGGAGCTATATGTTTAAAAACAAGCCAAAAAAATTACTTGATACAACAGCCGTTTCTGAAACTATAAAAAAACTTGGGGATAAACCAGTAGGTGGCAAGACTAAGGTTCATGAGTTGATGGAGGATTTTCATGAAAATGGAATTCTTTTAGCGATGGTTTTTTTCTCCTTGCCTGTTGCTATACCATTGCCATATCCACCAGGATTTACAACGATTATGGGTATTCCGTTGATGATTTTATCAATTCAAATGCTACTTGGAAGTAAGAAGGTACAATTACCAAAGAAAATCAATGAGTATGAGTTAAACAATGCAACGTTAAAGGCAATAAGTGATAAAGTAGTTCCAAAGTTAGTATCAGTTGAGAAGTACATAAGGCCAAGAATGGCATTTGCAAAATCAGTATATTGTGAGCAAATGGTCGGTTTGATAAGTTTGGTAGCGGCTTTTTCGATTGCATTACCAATCCCACTTACTAATGCTCTACCTGCTTTAGGTATTTCTGTTATGTCACTTGGATTGTTGAATAGGGATGGTTTAGTTATACTAGGAGGTGTATTGATTACAGTATTTGGCCTAGTAATAGCCACTGGAGCCGTTTTGGGTAGCTGGGTAGTAATAAAATACATATTTCGTTCAATTCTTTAAAATTTCAAATGAAAGAAAAGCTATACCAAGGTTCTAGTAAGACATTATATCATTCTGAGGAAGATAATTCGTTGATTTTATCTTTTGATGATACCCTTAGATTGTCTAAAGATAAGACTCTCGATTTTCTGGGTAAAGGAGTGATAAATAATACAATATCTTCTTATATCATGCAGAAATTAGACATGATTGGTATAGATAATCATCTAATTGAGAAGATCAATATGAGGCAACAGCTAGTTCAATTTGTTGATGTATATCCAGTACAAATTCATATTTCATCTATTGCATGTGGCAGGTATGTGACTGACTTTGGGATGGAAGAAGGTTTTGTATTTGATGAGCCAATTATTGATTTTAGAGTCAAAAATAAAGAACTTGAGTATCCAATAATCAATGAGTCGCAAATTATTAGTTTTGGTTGGATGGATTCTCAGGAAGTAAAAGAAATGAAGAAGAAAGCAATAAGGATTAATGATTTTCTAACAGGCTTATTTGTGACCGCAAAAATTAGAGTAGTAGATATAAAATTGGAATTTGGAAGAGTGTTCAATGGTGAAGAGTTTATGAGCATGCTTGTGGATGAAATCTCGCCTGATACGTGCAAATTATGGGACATGAATAGTAATGAAAAACTATGCTATGAGCTTGCGCATGAACAACCAGATAAATTACTGCCGGCCTATCAGGAAGTGATGAAGAGATTGGGTGTTAAGGGTAGCACTAAGTAATTACTCTTGATACAACACGTTCTATTTTTCAAAAGCATTTTGTTTCGTCGTTAAATTAATCATAAATGATTTTTAGCTCTTTATGTTCTCTTTCCTTGCCGAGTTTGAAATATAGGCAAATATAGGCATTGTTAAGTAATATTACCAATCATACAAAAAAGATACTATAACACATCTTGACAATTAATCATAAGTTAAATACTATCAGTTAATACAACCTATAATTGTATCAATTTTAATAATCATTGAATGGTGTATTAATTATGAGTAAAGATGGATCGATAACACCTCGTACTGTAAGAGGAAAACCAGAGGATTTACCCCTGGCCTCAGGGGAAGTAGCAAGTATACTTAAGTATGATGAGCAATTTGAACAGAAGTATGAACAAAGAAATAAAGCAAAACTAGAAGCACGCAAAAAGCACGCTTTTAGTATGAAGACATTAGATGAATTGAGCAAGTATTGTGGTGTTGGGGAATTCGAAGGGTTGAAAGCTAAATTTAGTGAAACGGGAGATGCCATATCAAAAATCAGAAATCTTGAACAAATTAAGCCGTGTCAGATTACTGACTCTTTAAGGTTTGTAAAAACTTTTCAGCATAGAAAAGATGATGCTGTAGCAGATTTAGAGTTTAGTGTATTAAAACCTATTGTTATGCATTATGGAATCAATTCAGCTAATTGTAAAATTTTTATTGGACATGCTACAAAAGAAGGTACATTACATCCAATTGAACTTAAAGTTTTTGAAGATGCCGTGAAGTACTTGAAGGACAGGAGTCCGGCACAAGACATTGATATAAGGAAAAAAGGTGCGCTACCACCACCGTTGCCAGGCGCGCCACCAACGGGGGCAGAGGATCCGCTCATCCCAAACAACGTTGTGTTAGTAAGTTTTTTTCCAAGAAAACCGAAGGATAAGTGGGATAAGCTTTTAGAAGAGAACACTATTGTTGCTGATGAGAAGTACCCTAAAGAAGCAGAAACTCATACTACTGCCTTATGGAAGACTGGGAGTGAAGAAATAACTATCATTGATCCTACAGATAGAGGATTTAGTCAGTTTTTAGTTAGCATCTTAAATAAAACCTCCACTTTAAAACCTTATACTTTTAAAATGGAAGACTCTAAGGGTGTTAAAGTGAGCTTTAAGGGTGTAAACGAAAAGGTTGTAACAGAAATATACAGACCAAAACATGGTCCGGATAAGTCATTAAAATTTGCAAGAGATTGTACAGATATAGCGGTTAAAATTGCTTTTGAGTTGAATGAACAACAAATGGATTCTTCAGTTGCATCTGTAGATTTGGCTCTAGCTGGTACTATTGAACAAATTTCTAACTTAACATTACCAAAAGATGTTGGATTATTCAAAGCCCTTCAATCATCAAGTGTTGCTGTGAGGCATGCAGCAAGGAAGCTCATTGATGATGCTATAAGTGTCGAAAAGAAGTTAAAAAAAGATCCTGGTGTTGTTTTAAATGCTCTTCTGAAGATCCAAAAGCTGGAACAACTCCCGGAGCCGGAGCTGCTGGAGCACATCCAAGAAGTTTCTGGCCTGATTGGAGACTTAAATGAATCATTAATATAAAGAGGTTTTATGAAAGGAAGTTTTTCGGGAAAAAATTACAACTATGCGCATGATGGCCTACGGGAGTCATGGAGCAGTGGTGCAAAGGAGCTTAGTAAATTAGCTGAAATGAGAGAGACAGGATTGACCTAAACGTTGGGTAAATTTGAATTTACTTGTTCTTGTCTTGAAAGATTAGTAAATGTGATTACTCAACTTGAAGAAATAGACGGTTCTCGGGAGTTTAATCGTGACGAAGCTATGAGCCGCTCCGAAATGCAGTGGAAAATGACGTGTTTTGTGTTAGAGAGAATAAGATACGATTTTGGATGGATATATGGAGATGTTAAATCTAATCTTACCCAAATTTGTCACAAAAATGAAATTGGAGAGTTTGAAAAATTGCTATCTGAGAGTTCTTGGATGGTTGGAGCTCTAGCAGAAATAGGTAAAGAATTATCAATTGAAGCTTTATCAAAAAAGAATTTCAAAATGTTTGATTTGATTGCTTCAAAAGATCCCAATTTTTCTCAACATAGAATTGAGATTTTGAAAACAGTATTATCTAAAAAAGACTTAGATGCTGCTCAGTTTTTATTATCAAAATGTTCGCCTGAGGATATCTCAAATGTGCTTGGTTCTAAAGAATATTATGGTTCGTCAAGAGAAGTTATTGAGGAAATAACTAAATTTTGTTCAAATGAATTATCAGCAAAGAAGTATAAGGCCATGTTTTTATATTCTAAAGGTGAATATGGGGATGCTGTAGGTTTGTTTGATGAGGTAATAAAAGGTGGAGCAGGAAGAGAAAAACAAATAGCACAGTATTATAAAGGATTATGTCTTCAATATTCTGGCGGTAGTAAGGAGGAGGTTACTCGCGCATTTAAATCAGTAATGGAAAGTGATATTGATGGATATTATGATAAAACTTCTTCGATCAAACAACATGCAGAAAAACGCTTAGATTCATTAAAAGGGGAAGAACCTGTTAAGAAATTAGCAGCAAAATGGAAAGGGGGGGGGTGCTTATTCTTATCTAGAAAAATATGCAGCAGTTATAAGTGATGCACTGAGCAAAGTTTGTGCTTCACTACCCCCTTTGCCAAAGGAAACAGGTGCAATAAGTACAAGGGTAGTTCAACCACCTTCACCAAGTGAATTGGCTGAAGAGGCAAAAGAAGTTTTATTCAAAATTAAATTTATTAATCTAAAACAAGACACCCCTTCAAAGATTGTTTCTGCGCAAGAATTTCGTGATTTACCGAGGATATACTCTTCTTTGGTAAGCAAATTGGATAAAGCAGAGAAAGCAAAGTTAGATGAATATTGTACAGCAGTAGCGCAAATTGAAGAGGCTATCAAGGTTGTCGGAGAAACGGCAGCAGAATTCGATGTTTTAGGAGCTTAAAATATTTCCAATCATACTTGTAAATTGACCATCAGATATTAGTATTTATCCTAAAATTAGAAATTTTTAATCACTGTTGCCGTGTAATGTAATACTATAAGTTACGATAGAATTTGTGTAATGTGGTGTGATATAGAATGGCTGATGTAGGGTTAATTGTTATTGCCTTAGTTTTTGTATTTTTAAACGGCTTTTTTGTTGCGGCAGAATTTGCTATGGTAAAACTTCGTTACACTAGAGTGCAAATGTTAGAACATACAGCTGGGTGGCGAGGAGCCATTTTAGCTAAGGTTCACACGCATTTAGACGCATACTTATCAGCTTGTCAGCTAGGAATAACACTAGCTTCTCTTGGGCTTGGTTGGGTCGGTGAACCGGCTTTTTCTCATTTATTGACACCCCTACTGCATACGTTAGATATTACCTCTGCAAAAATAATCTCTATGGTTTCATTAAGTAGTGCCTTTTTGATTATTTCATTTTTGCATATAGTAGTGGGTGAATTAATGCCAAAAACAATAGCAATTCGTCAGGCAGAGAAGATATCATTATGGACTGCTATTCCTTTATACTGGTTTTATTGGCTAGCATATCCAGCCATTTATTGTTTAAACGCTACTAGTAATGCATTGCTGAGATTATTTAGATTAGATGCCTTGCATAAAGCTGAGCACGCTTATACTTCAGAAGAGATCAAATTGATTCTAAAACTTAGCCAGATGCACGGTGAGCTAGAGAAAGTTGAAGCAGATATGATAGAACAGACTTTAAACTTTGCTGATCTGCAAGTAAAGGACGTCATGCGCTCAGTGAAAGAACTGATAACTCTAGATGCTAGTAAGCCACTAGTTGATAATATTAATCTGATGATAACTCATCGTTATAGTCGTTATCCTGTGTATAAAGGCAGTATGGATAATGTTTTAGGCGTTGTACATTCAAAAGATTATTTGATCGCTCTTAATAGCAAGGATCCTATACCGTCATTAACTGATACAATGCATGAGCCCATTAAAATAGCCCCCACAGATTCAGCGTTAGTATTATTGCAGAGTTTTAGAAAAGGAACAACGCATTTAGCGTTAGTTTATAGTAATAAGAAATTAATAGGTTTTCTCACATTAGACAATCTCTTGCAGGTTATTTTAGGTCATATCAAAGATGAATTTCATCTTACTAGTAAGTAGTGGTTTTTGTTATAGTTACGAGGGTAATTTAGCATTACAACAAAAAGTCACACCTTGTAAAGTATTCTCTAGCACAAGACCAAAGATTCATTATACGACCTAGTCATCCTGAATTTAATTCAGGATCCATTACTTTACTCAGCGGATCCCAAATCAAGTTTGGGATGACTTACTGGGGTGTTTGGGATGACCCATGAAAATGGTTTTTTAATTATAAATTTTTACGTGCAGAATCTCTATAGATTAGTGATTTTGCTAGATATTGGCCATGAGGTATTGATAATTTTTCATAAAAATTCTTCTCTATATCATTCATGTTAAAGAAATCACTATATATTGAAAGTCCAGCCAAACCGGCTTTTGTATTTATTTCAGCAATGTAGATGTTCTCATTTTGATCAATTAAAATATCAAATGCCAGATCATCTATTTTGTCATCATACTCTTTATTTAAATGACTGGTGATATCGATAGTTGTGGTTTTAATTTTATCAAAAATTAAATTCGCCTTTTCTTTGGAAGAATAAATTCTTTCAAGTAGTTCGATCGGGATATCTGTATTGCCGCCATTTGATATTTCATTTGATGTATTACTGATTCTTACTTCACTTAAGAAATGCCATTTTTCTGCTTCTTTAAAAACAATAGCTCTAATATCAAAAACCGATCCTTGGTAACGAATTACATCTACAGCTTCTTGAATTATATACTGTTCACCTACTTTTTTGTTTATATAGTCTACACATTCATCCAGAGTTGAGAACAAACACGTTTCTTTTTTTTGCTGTAAATAATATTCACAAGTTACAGAGTCATTGATACATTTTACCACAAATATTTTATTTCCCATGCTTCCATAACGTGGCTTAATAAAAACAGTAGAGTTTGTCTTTATAAATTTCTCTAATTGATCTTTTGAAGCTTTAAATATCTCGGTATGAGGTATTACATGTTTATTGAATTTTGATATAATTTCTGCTGAAAGTAATTTATCCTGACATAGTTTTCTAATAGCCCTAATGGGGTAAATTTGATGTCCTTCTTCTATAGCCCATGGCACAAATTCACGGTAGGTGTTAAGTGCGTCTGGACCAATGAAAAAATCATGATTAATTTTAGGTAAGATCGTAGAAATTTGCTTAAATTCGTTGTTTTGCCAAATATAACCAGTAACTTGTTTATTTTTGTTGTTGACACTGATAGGAGAATAACAAATCAACTTATAGTTGTATTTTGCGAGTGCAGGGGCCAATACTGATGCACGATGCATAATTAAATTAAATATATTGGCTGCCATTTTTTTACTATGATGTTCATGAAATATCATTCCTATCCATTTTTCTTGAATAGAGGGGAGATAGTAGTAATATCCATATTGATCTTGTCTAGGTATGAGCGTTGATGGAGAATTTGCCATTATTTTGCGTTTAATTAGCTGCTTACTAAGATCTTCTATTTCTTCTTTATTTAAAAATCTTGGTTGGTAATTTGTTACCTTGTTGTCACTAAAGATTGGATATAATTTTAAATCAATCTCAAATTGATCATTTACTAATTCAATAGTCATTGAAACAACAGAGCTGTACGGCGGCGCATCTAATTTCTTGTACCGCCCAGGTGAGTTAAACATAAAGTTACCGACGCTATATAGCGCTACTTTATTTTCACGTTTTTCAAATTCCTGAATCATATGAGAACCATGACCTATAATGCAATCTACGCCGCAATTAAAAATACTATCACTAAGGTCTTGTTGCTCCTTGTTACACCATTCATAATTATTACCCCAATGAGGAAATAAAATAATAAAAGTATCTGGATCTGATTGTTTGATTACTTCTACTTGTTTAGCAATCCACTTAGGATCAAGGGGCATTAATCCTGGTTTATCAATATCTGCATATACTTTATATTTATTTCGGTAAGAAGGTACATCTTCAAAGGCAGCAATGATTGCTAGAGTAATTTTTTTATCAGCAAAATTAATTTCACAAATGAAAGGCTTGCTTGCTTGTTCTATGTTTTCTCCTGCTCCGATGATGGGTAAATTATATTTTTCCAATATATTAATAGTTTGCTTGTAACCATCTATACCATAATCAAAAGTGTGGTTATTAGCTAAACTCACCAAAGATACATTATGCTTTATGAGGGTCTCTGGGGCTTTTGTTATATCTGTCCAATGAATATAACTTTTTTGATCTTTGAATGGAGATTCTTGACAATTTGTAATAGGAGTTTCAAGGTTTACTAAGACAAAGTCAGCATTGGTCATTAGTGGTTTAAATTTTTCTAGTCCGTGATCGTATCCCAGTGTTTCCAAAACAGAAGTTCCTCCTTGTTGTTTGATTGCTTCTTGATAATTTTCGCCAAAACTTGTATCTCCAGCAAAGAGAAATTCAAATTTTTGATTATTATTTTTAAGGAATATTTTTCTGAAATTATTAGTTCTGTTTTCAAATATCATTGTCTTATATCAAACAAAAAGTTACTATTTAGAATACGATTAACTTGTACGCGGCCATAGCGCCCATACCAAAATTTTCTAGTACACTCACGGTACTAAGTGGAACATTTAATACGCTGCCCAAGCAGGCACACTTTATTTTTTGTCCTGACAATATACTTTTTAACACACTAATGCCGCTAGCCGACATTACAATTAGCGTTAGTATATTTACTACGACAATATTAAATTGCATCAAATAGGCAGCACCTAGTGAGAATTCAATAAATGGATAAAAATAACCGTACCATCTAATTCTTGCTGTGATAAGGTCGTATGTTGCAAACCCCTCAACAAAGCCTTTTAAGTCAAAAAATTTAAATAGGGATAAAAAGATAAAAAAATACCCCATGAAATTATACATCAGTTTTTCAGCAGTAAAATGATTTGATTCGATCGTGGAAAGTATGATACAGAAAATAACAACTACAATTAGAGGCTTATAGGCGATAAAATTTTCAAAAAACCTCTGAGTATTAGTGTTGTCATGCAGATGGTTTTTATGATTGTGGTGATTATGTGAATGTTCCATAATTAAACTTTTTGTATGTTTTTAAAAAGATCCTTGATCTTAGTAACTTAATATAAGGGTATCATTCGTGATTTTGAAATCTCGGAATTTGCCAATTAGGCTCATTCCAAGTAGTGGTATATCCAATGCACCAGATGTGACGTGGGCTGCAACGTCCTCAAACTCCTTTTTACCAATTCTTAGTTTCTCTATTCTAACAGGAGCTGCATAACTTATACCGTTTGCTGTGTTATATTTTTGTGAATATCTAAGGCTTTTGGGGTTGAAACCAAATAAAATTGCTGCCTCTTCAGTTAGCGCAACGTCACTGGCACCTGTATCTATAAGAAATCTGATTTTGCTATTACTATCTGTTAAAACATCAACATAAAAATGGCCATCAGCACTTCTTGCAATCATTAACTGTCCAGCGGTGTTTGACCAAGAATAGGAAGGAATGAGAACAGAAAGAATCCTGTTTTTAAATGAGTCAAGCTCAAACCTAAATGCATAGACAATGACTAGTACTCCAAGAACCAAGAACCAAATCATTACGTTTGTAAATGAAGCACCGGAGGTTTTATTTCTTGAATAGAAAAAAATAAGAAATAGCAAGAATATTAGTAATGATGCGGCGGATAGATAATTTCTAGAATCTAATGAAAACATTAATTATCCCAGTTCAGTTATTTTAATGGTCCCCGTGAGCTAGCATATCCATTTCTATATTAACTAAATCATCAGGTGTGCTAGCATGATACCATCTAGTGGTATCTTTTGCCGCTACTCCTCTTACTTTATCACTATTTAGATAATATTCTCTTAAAGAAAATATTTTTAAAGGATGTTTTGCAATTTTTTGAGGTATTAATATCTGCAAACCAGAATACATGTAATCATAGTTTGTTTCCTTATCTCCTCTTGACAACTTTCCATCGCTCAGTAAATCAAAATCACCGTGTCCCTTATAGCCTACAGCTTTTTCGTATTTTTGCATTAATAACAGGAAATCCATCTTATCTGTATCCCATGAATCTATCATATACTCAAAAATGTTATAGTCAGGTTTTAAGACAGTATCAGTGTTGAGAGTAAAAATCGGTTTATCTCCTAGATATTCTAGAGCATTCTTAATTGCTCCCCCAGTTTCTAGTAGTTCTTCTTCATATAAAACGATTATTTCAGGAAATCCAGGATTGTTTTGTTGGTATTGAGTTATAGAGTCGTTGACCTGCTCATGAAGATAGTGAGTGTTTATTACAATCCTTTTAAAATTGTATAACTTACACAGATCAAGAGCGTAGTGAAGCATAGGTTTGTTAAGTATATGGATTAGACTTTTTGGGCTGTTTTCAGTTAGATGACGCATTCTATTACCAAGGCCTGCGGCAAACAACATTATTGTATCTATCATTTTATTCTACCTTAGTTTATCCAACCACACTTTGATTTTCCCCAGTGCTGGATAGGAGAGATCATAGTCAAGGTATTGTTTTACCCTTGGGATATATTTGATATAATTTTTATCATTGTCTCTGGTGAATTTTCTAACGAACACACCTAGTATACGCATGTTTCTCTGTGCACCTAAGATATGATATTGTGCCAGAACTGATTCTTTATTGAGGCCTTTCTTATCAATGAAGTAATCAATCATGGATAGCGCATCGGATCTTGATACCTCAAAACGCGCATCTTCTAATACTGATACTAAATCATACACTATTGAGCCGTAACGTGCGTCTTGAAAATCAAGTAAGCCAATTTTTTTGAGTGAGTCACGATCTTCTAGATACATCATATTATCTAAGTGATAATCCCTTAGAACTATAGCATTTGGCACAAGAGGCATTTCGGAGAGAACATCTTGCCATAAATCGATAAATTCATCAAATTCATGCATTTTAAGTTCTCTATAATATGCATAAGGTATGTACTGGTCAGCAAATATTTCAACTTCTTTACATAATAACGCATTATCAAAGCTACTCAAGCCTTCAGGGCAATCTTTTTCTGTTAGAGAAATTAGCAAATCGATAATAAGTTTGTATGTTTCATCTTTCGTTTCTGGATTCAGCTCTAGGAATTTCGTGAGTCCAAGAGTGCCAAAATCCTCTAATAACAAATAGCCATTTTCCTGGTCCATATCATATATCTTTGGAGCAGAGAAATCGTTGTCAGTTAGAAATTTAGCTATTTTAGCAAAATCATTGACTTTAGAGTAGCTTGGCGGGCAATCCATCACTACAAATGTCTTCTCGGCTGTAGAAATTCTATAATAGCTCCTCATACCTGCATCGCCAGGCATTAGATCAACTTTATGTGGTTCATCATTGAAATGCTTGCCGATGAATTGCTTAAGCTTTGATTCTCTTTCTGCTATGAATGATACCATGATTATACAGCTAGTTTTTTTCTCGAATTTTTGTTGTAAGGAATCTTGGATACTTTTTTTGCCTTCACTAGTGCTCCAGTACCGTTTTCAACAGATTCAGCGTTAAATGTGATTTCTTTATTCTTCAAATCTGAGAAATTATACATGTCTTCAAGTAATAAGTCTTCTATAATTGAGCGTAGACCTCGTGCACCTGTATTTCGTTTCAGTGCTTTTGCTGCAACAGCATCAAGGGCATCCTCAGTAAAGATCAACTCGGCCTCATTAAGTAAAAATAATTTCTTGTATTGCTTAATTATTGCATTTTTAGGTTCAACCAAAATTTTAATTAGGGCTTCTTTATCTAATTCTTTTAAAGTAGCTACGACTGGTAATCTACCAATAAATTCAGGAATCATCCCAAATTTTATTAAATCTTCAATTTGTAAATCGTTTAGTATGTCGCTATGGCGCATTTCCTCTTTAGATTTAACATTAGCTGCAAAACCTATGGAACTCTTGTCGCTTCTGGTGGAAATTATTGATTCAATGCCCATAAATGCTCCGCCACAAATAAACAATATATTAGAAGTATCTATTTGTATGAAATCTTGTTGAGGATGTTTTCTGCCACCTTGTGGTGGGACATAAGCAACCGTGCCTTCCATAATCTTAAGGAGAGCCTGTTGTACACCTTCACCTGATACATCTCGGGTAATTGAAACATTCTCAGATTTTTTAGCTATTTTATCAATTTCGTCAATATATATGATGCCTTTCTGAGCGCGTTCAACATTAAAATCAGCAGCTTGAAGTAATCGTAGTAAAATATTTTCTACATCTTCACCAACGTAGCCAGCTTCTGTAAGAGTAGTTGCGTCGGCCATGGTAAATGGAACATTTAAAATTTTAGCAAGAGTCTGAGCTAGTAGAGTTTTACCAGAACCTGTTGACCCAACAAGCATAATATTTGATTTATTTAACTCAACCTCATCACTCTTGTTGACAAGGCTATCTAGCCTTTTGTAGTGGTTATACACCGCAACTGCTAGTACTTTTTTTGCTTTGTCTTGACCTATTACGTGTTCATCTAGGACTTTATATATTTCCTTTGGATTTGGGATGGTTGAAGAAATATCTTCAACATTTTGCTTAGCTTCTTCATTGATTATATCTTGGCAAATCTCAATGCACTCATCACAGATAAAAACTGAAGGGCCAGCAATTAGCTTTTTGACTTCAAATTGACCTTTTTCACAAAAAGAGCAGTGTGGAGATTTTTTACTTGTACGTCCTGTCATATATTATCCAATTATCTACAATACCTGTTTATCAGTAATTATTATAAAAGTAAACATTACTTCTTTACCAGCATTAAATCTCTGCTTTTGATAATCTTATCAACTATGCCAAAGTCTTTTGCCTCATCTGCAGACATAAAATGGTCTCTTTCCATTGTGTTAGCGATTTTTTCGATTTTTTGTCCTGTGTGCTTTGCGTAAGTTTCATGAAGCATTTTTTTTACCTTCATGGTTTCTTTTGCATGGATTTCAATATCAGTCGCTTGCCCTCTATAGCCGCCAAGTGGTTGATGAATCATTACACGACTATTTGGTAGTGCATAACGCATGCCTTCAGTGCCAGCTAATAAAATTGTTGCTCCCATTGAGCAGGCTTGTCCAATACACAAGGTAGCTATTTTAGGTTTTATATATTGCATTGTATCATATATTGCAAAGCCAGAGCTTACGACTCCACCAGGAGAGTTAATGTACATAAATATGTCTTTTTCCGGGTTGTCTGCCTCTAAGAAAAGTAGCTGAGCAACAATAGAGTTAGCCATTTGATCCTCAAACTCACCGCATACAAAGACAATTCTTTCCTTTAAAAGTCTTGAGTAAATATCATAAGATCTTTCTCCCCGTGAAGTTTGCTCTACAACTATTGGTACATAACTCATTTTGTGCTCCTATCGTGAATACTTAATTTTTCATAAAACTGCCCAGATTCCTCCATGCTTTTTAGCTGGTTAAATCCCCCGACAAATTGGTCATTTACAAATACGTAAGGTACTGTATTTTGACCGGTTTTTGCAGCTAGTTTTTGATGTAAATCAACATTATTACTTAAATCTATCATTTGGTAAGGAATTGAATTTTTATCTAGTAGGTCTTTCGCACGAATACAATACATACATGTTGATTTACTGTATATCAAAATTTTTAGATTGTTTTTTACAATATTTGTAGTGCTGCTTTTACCTGTTTGGGCATTATAAGTTACTAGCAATCTGGCGGTTCCTAGTATTGCTAGAATGACTGCTATGGCAAGTAGAAGTTTATTATTCATTTTTATTAATTAATACTAATTTTAATTACCCAAAATTACCCTAACCTTAGCATAGAAGAACTCATATCACAAATCTATACAAAATAGTGATTTACAAAATTAATATTCGAGAGTTTATGAAGAATATTATTTATACTTAAATTTAGTAGATATTAAATTATTAAATATTAGAGATTGTAATGCTCTCAAATGAACTAGAGTTAACTCTTAGAAGGGCTCTTTCTATCGCAACTGAGTATCAGCATGAATATGCTACTTATGAGCATTTGCTTTTAGCGCTTATTGAGGATTCTGATGTTAGGCATCTATTGATTAAAAGTAAAATAGACATAGAACTGATAAGAGAGAGGTTAAAGCGTTATATTGAAAAGGAATTAGTGGAGCTTGTTGATAAAGAGGTAAAAGAATCTAGGCCCACTGCTGGTTTTCAGCGAATTGTTCAAAGGGCAGCTCTTCACAGTCAAGCAGGTGGGTACAAGGTTATTAGTGGTTTGCAAGTTCTGGCAGAGTTCTTTTTTGAACATGAAGCATTCGCACTGACTTGTTTAAAGGAGTCTAACTTAAGTAGGCAAGACATAATAAATATAATGAAAAATAACCCTGAGAATGAGCATAAAGGCCCAGCTGCCAAATCAATTTTAACTAAAAACTTTAAAGTGGAGTTAGCGCATACCGAACATGAGAACAATATTGTAGAAAAAAAACAAATTGTAGTCAGTGATAATGAAAGTGTCTTAGAAAAATATTGTACCAATCTAAATGACAAAGCTAAGGCTGGGTTGATAGAATTTTTGATCGGAAGGCAAACAGAAATTCTTAGGACAATTGAAATATTGTGTAGGAGAAAAAAAAATAACGCGATTTTAGTAGGAGAGCCAGGAGTAGGGAAGACAGCGATAGCGGAGTGTTTGGCTTTAAAAATAATCTCCGGAGATGTTCCGGAAATGATAAAAGACTCTATAATTTATGCGCTTGATATAGGTAGCTTAGTTGCTGGCACTAAATATAGGGGTGATTTTGAGGAGAGAGTCAAGATTTTAATCAATAACCTTCAACAAAATAAAAATGCTATTTTATTTGTTGATGAAATACACACCATTATTGGCGCTGGTTCAACCAATATGGGAGGAATAGATGCTAGTAATCTTTTAAAACCAGCTTTAGCTAGAGGTGAACTAAGATGTATAGGTTCTACTACGTTCAAAGAGTACCATAATTATTTTGAAAAAGACCAAGCTTTAGTTAGAAGATTTCAAAAGGTAGTAATAAGTGAACCTGATGAAGAATCGACTCTTAAAATACTTCAAGGTATAAAATCAAGTTATGAAAAGCATCACAATGTTGAATATTCTGAATCTGCTTTGAAAGCAGCTATATCTTTATCTGAGAGGTATATATCAGACAGAAGATTGCCTGATAAGGCGATAGATTTGATCGACGAAGCTGGAGCAAGAGGTAAAATGAGGTCTAATAATAAAGCCAAGATTATTATTACCCCCGAAGATATAGAGGAACTTATCTCGTCTATTGCAAATATACCACTTATCAGACTTGAGTCAGATAGTATAAGTCAACTGAAGAAACTCAGTGATAATTTAAAGAATAGTGTTTTTGGCCAGGATGAAGCTGTTGATAGTTTGTGTTCTAGTATTAAGTTATCTATAGCTGGCCTGCGTAAAAGTAATAGGCCAACCGGTTGTTATGTATTTGCGGGGCAAACAGGTGTTGGTAAGACTGAGCTTGCGAAACAATTAGCTAATTTAACGGGAATGAAGTTGTTGAAGTTCGATATGTCGGAATACTCAGAAGCAACTTCTGCTACTAAATTGATTGGTAGTGCTCCAGGTTATGTTGGTTTTGATCAGGGTGGGATACTGACAAATGAAGTAAGTAAGTATCCTTATGCTGTGCTGCTTTTTGATGAAATAGAAAAATCTCACCCAGATATATTCAATCTTTTTCTGCAAGTGATGGATGAGGGTAAGTTAACTGATAATACAGGAAAAGTTATTAATTTCACTCATACAATAATTATCTTTACTACTAACCTAGTTTCTGAGGTGAAAAAAAATTCTATTGGCTTTAATGACAATAATTTTGAAGAAAAAGTTAAGTTGGATTTGAGCTCATTTAATGAAAAATTTAGTCCTGAATTTAGAGCTAGATTAGATAGGGTGATTCTTTTCAACCCTATCGACGATATAGTCGACAAGATTGTAAACAAGAATTTAAAAGAGCTAGGTGCACTGTTAGCAGACAAGAAAGTAAGATTAGTGATCGGACAAGGGGTGAGGCAATTTTGTGCTGAATATTGCTTTAAAAAGAATAATAATGCCAGAGAAATTGATAGAGTAATTGATGCATTAATAAAGCAACCCATTGCAGATGAAATACTATTTGGTAAGCTAAAAGATGGCGGTGTAGTGGTAATGGATTATTCAAAAAAAGGGGGAGGGTTATCGTTTAAGTTTAGCAGTGCTAAACATATAAAAAATGAGGAACTTGAGTCTGATAGTTTTTTTGAAAATTGTCCTTGACAACCCGCTGGATGAGCTGCTATTTTTAGCACCGATTATCAAATCTTAAAAAGGCAACACAGTGAAGACTTATTCAGCTAAACCATCTGAAATTAATAAAAAATGGTGGGTAATTGATGCTAAAGACTTAGTTTTGGGGCGTCTTGCTAGCCAGACAGCGATCTTGCTTCGTGGCAAACATAAGCCAACTTACACTCCTCATATGGATTGTGGAGATCATGTAGTGATTATCAATGCTAAGTTAGTGCATCTTACCGGCAAAAAATCTGATCCTAAAAAAGGAAAGTTTTATTATCGTCACACTGGTTTTCCTGGTGGGGTTAAAGAAACTACAGCTGGTAAAGTTCTTGCTGGCAAATATCCTGAAAGAGTAGTGAAGCTTGCAATAAAAAGAATGATCAGCAGAAACAAATTAGGTGATGTCCAAATAGGCAACCTCCATGTTTATGCAGAATCTGAGCATCCTCACTCTGCGCAAAAACCTGAAGTTTTTGATCTAGCTAGCAAAAATTCTAAAAATAAGAAGTAATCACGATGGAAGTACCAACACTTGAAATAAAGAAAACAAAACAAAAAGTAACTGCTTCAGACGATCAAGAGGTGAAAGTTATTCAATATAAATCTAAGAAATCTCTTCCTGGTGGTGGCGCTTATGGAACTGGTAGAAGAAAAAATTCTATAGCTAGAGTTTGGGTAAGACCGGGAAAAGGTAAGATTATAGTCAATAATAAGGATGTATTTGCCTATTTTCCGCGTCAAACATATACAACTATGATTTTACAGCCTTTTGTAGATACTAATACAACAGGACAGTATGACGTGGTTTGTACGACAAAAGGTGGTGGCACAACAGGTCAAGCGGGAGCGATTGTGCATGGTATAGCAAGAGCTCTAGATTGCTTATCTCCTGATTTTCATACAGCTCTGAGGAAAGGCGGCTTCTTAACAAGAGATGCAAGGGTCGTCGAACGTAAAAAGTACGGTAAGCGTAAAGCGCGTAAGAGCACACAGTTCTCTAAACGTTAAAGTAAGTGGCCCAGGATTTTTCTGGGCCCTTTTTGTATCTTTTATGGCGGGGTAGCTCAGCTGGTTAGAGCAACGGAATCATAATCCGTGGGTCGGGGGTTCAAGTCCCTCCCTCGCTACCAAAAAATTATCAGACATTCGTATAAACAACTGTTTGTTTAATACCTTCTACTGTATAGTAATGTTTTTGATTCGGTTTTGATTAAAGGGGTTTTGGAGATTGATCTAAGGTGTTAAATCCTTGAATTTATTCGATGATTCCATCTGTGATATCTAGGACAACTTATAGATTGCGCCAAATACCCCTATTTACTACATCGTGTAAATTCTACATATCATTTACTTAAATATTATTATTTACAAAGGTTTACTCATTAATCTCCATCTCCAGCTAGCTCAACATCTGCAGATAGTTTTACTGCTTCTGGCTTTACCAGTTCTTGACTCTCGAATAAGGCTTTACGGGCTGCGATTGCCTCTTTCCAACTATCTGGTGATAATGCTGGACTGCGTACCAATGAACCTTTTCTTACTGGAACCGATAGTAATGGATCTTCACTTTCTGAAGATTTTTCTGATAGTAAATCTTTTCTAATCGGAGTTAATGGGGTCATACTTTCCGATGACTGTGTTGGTAGGTCAAGTTGTAGAGTGACCCAATTAAATTTTGCTCCATTTGGTGGGGGGCTTGATAAATCTTCGTCGCTATCTATTGGTAAATCAACATTTAGTCTTCTAATATGATATTTTGTCATAATACCTCCAATTATCATAATGTTTAAAAAACAAATTGTATGCAGTAACAAACATGTGTAACTACACAACTATCAGTATAATTACAGTATATTAACGATTGGTTAACCTCACCTAGTCATGCTGGAACTTGACTGGAGCATCCATTATTCCTTTGTGGACCCAAAATCAAGTTTGGGGTGACTTTCCCGGTTCTTCCCCTGCGCATAGTCATCCCTGGCTTAACCAGGAGTCCAAGTGATCTTCTAGCTTACAACGGTTTTAAGTAAATGGATCCTGAATTAAATTCAGGATCCATTTACTTAAAACCATAGTTGATGATTTTAGAGGCGTTTGTGATAACTTTAAGGGATGTTTTGGTCCATAAGTTTTGAATGCTTTAAGCTTGTGACTGTGGCTCCTCATTACCTGAAGAAGCACTAGATTCAGTAGTTTCTGCAGTAGCGTTACCATCTGCAGATTCCTCAGTGCTGCCACCTTCTGTAGCCGCCTCTAGTTCGGCTTTTTGTTGGTCTGTTCCTAAAGCATAAACACATAAATCTTCAAGGGCTACGCCATTTTTTGCAGCAAGTTCCTGAAGTTGGGTAACGGCTTCCATAACTTCACCAGGAATTGTTCCCCCGCGGTTTTTGGACAGCCAGTCAGCTTGAAAATGAAGTGGATGATGGCCTGTTTCAGGTTTTCCAATAAAAATAGCAAAAGGAGCCATTTGCCCGCCAAAATCACAGTCTATGGTAAATTTTTTTGTCATTTTTTTTTTACCTCATTTATACATATCAGTATAGGATATTAGATATTTACTTGAGTTCAAAGTAAATTTATTGGATATAAAAATATTAATAATAATGATAGTGATTTTATGAAACCTAAAATGCTAATATTTGGTCACGGGTATGTAGGTAAATTTCTTTTAGAGTATTTTACCAAGTTAGGGTGGAATGTATGCATTACATCGCGTCATAAATCAGGTGATAACATTATTGAATATAATAAATCCTCTATAGAAAATGCGTTAAAAGATGTAACTCATATAATCACTACTATTCCCCCAAATGAAAATGGTGATGTAGTATTAGTGGATTTCTTAAATCTGATAGAATGTACAACTAATCTGGAGTGGATAGGATATATTTCATCCACTGCGGTATACGGAGATTATGAAGGGCATACTGTATATGAGGACTCATTACTAAAGTGCGTGAGTACAAGAGGTATGCAAAGAGTTGTTGCAGAGGAGCAGTGGAGAAAATTATGCGAAGATAGGACTGATCTTAGTATATTCCGTCTAGCTGGAATATATGGTCCAGGTAGAAGTGCCATAGATAATATTAAGGCTGGAACTGCCAGATCTATTTACAAAGAGGGGCAAGTGTTTTCAAGAATTCATATACAGGACATAGAACATATCATTCATAGCGCCATTACAGCAAACAAGAAGTTTGAAATATATAACGTAGCAGATGACTATCCTTGTGCAACTAGTGAAGTAAATCAATTTGCAGCTGATTTGCTTGGGGTAACAGCGCCAAAACTTGAGAAGTATGAAGAAGCTAATTTATCTGTTATGGCGGCAGAATTTTATCAGGATAATCGAAGAGTTTGTAATGATAAAATTAAAAAGACTCTAGGGATAAAGTTATTATATCCTAGCTTTCGTGAAGGGCTGAATGCAATTTATAGAGATTTAATTCAAGGCCAAATTAATTTAAAAAAATCAATTTAGCTTTAGTATCTCCCATGCTATATTGTTCTTGGGTGATAAGTTGTAAATAATTAAAAAATGGGGGAAGAAATGTCTAAAAAAAAGAAACAATCTAAAAAGAATAAAAAAGACGATGTCTCAGAAGAAGTGCTGGATTCTTTTGTAAGATCTATGCTTACTCCTGAAGTGATAGTACATCTTCTTAAAAACAAGGATTTCGTTAAAGCTACTATAGCAGAAACAAGGAAGGCTAAAAAAGACCCAAGTGATATCAAAGGATTAGGAGATAAATATAAACTACCTGCTGATCAAGTGAGTGATGGCCTAGATGATGTTGAACAGATGCTGACAAAAATGCTTGGTGATGTAAGTGACGAGGTGTAAGACTACTACTTGGGAACAGTGAGTCAAAATCCAAGTTGCTTTGTGATTAGACTTTTGTAACTTTCAATGAGTCGTTGTTCCTTAGGTAGTTTTGCCTTGCATTCATCAAAACTACCATTGCATATTTTTCTCATCAATGAGTTTGCTATGTAAAATTCATTTGTATTTAGTTTGGCAAGGTCCAATATCAAGCCTGGTATGAAAGTGATATCAAGAGTTGGGTATTGTTCCTTTCCTGGCGCATTAAAGTTTGCATTAATATTGTAAAAAGTTTTGTAGTAATTTCTAATATCTTTAGTGAATCTTAGCTGGGTTGAGAATCCTTCAAAAGATGGCAAATGATCGCCAAAATTCACTACTATAGTTTTCTTTTTTCTTTTCATGAGCTTATCTATCAGCTCTAGTTGATCCTTATTGGTTTTATTAATTCTATCAATATAATCATTAAGTTTCGAACAGAGTTGATCATTCATGGACAGGCTGCAGCCTATAGTATCTTTGGCAAAACTTGAGTGTGGGCCGTGGTTTAGCATTGTTGCTGCAAAAATGTATTTTGGCTTTTCTGGGTGTTTATTCAGGGCGTTTATGATCATATCACCAATTACTTTATCTGGAATTTTACTCCAACTATCAGGATTATAGCCTATTTCATAGACATCAGTAATCTTATCTGCTCCAAGAGTGGTGTATGATTCTTCAGCAAGAGAAAAATTCTTATCGACAGGATATACAACTTCTACGTCATAGCCTATTGACTTAAGATATGACATAACCGAGTTTTGTGTCTTTGGAATTAGTGTAATAAATGGCATATAACTAGGACCAGAAAATGATGCGTGAGGAATGCCTGTATTTATCTCATACTCACTGATCCAGGAGCTGCCTCCGAAGGTATTTACGTTTAGTGTACCGTGATATTTGGTGTACTTACCTTGGTCGAAAAAGCCAAAATTAAAGTTATCAGCAAAATCGTAATCTAATTTGCTAGGATTAAATACGGATTCATTGAGAATCACCACTATGTCAGGCATTTCTTCGACAGATATTAAAGCTCTATCCTTTGACTTTTCTACCTCTTGGGCAATGAGGCTATAATCTATCGTTCCTGCTAATGGCTCAATATATATATCAGGGATGGTGAAAACAACATCTGCAAAAGGACCGTATAATTTTCTTTGAAAACCACTATTTTCTTTTTTTATAGAATCTATCGCCATATAAAAGTACGATTTTCTATCAAATGAAATTTCAAATAATTTTGATAATAAGAGTAAAGCAACACCAATTGATATTATTCTAAGGACATAGTAATTTTTGGCTCCCAGGCGAATTTTATCCAAAAGAGTATCGTATCGATTCCACAAAAGGATAAAATTGAATAATAGCAAAATAAAGATTAGATAAATTTCCTTTGTGGCATATTCATACATTAACCTTAGCAGTCCATGATTCACCAATAGTTTTAGCATGAAGAAATCGGCGGCTGAAAATTCTTGCATTAGAAATTGCCACTTAATCAGCTTTATATAGTCAAACAAAACTGCAAACAGCAGAGTGAGAAATCCAGATAGTAATAATCTGTTCGTAACTAAAATTAGTATGAGATAAGTATAAAAAGCTAGAATTAGGTTAGCAATAAGTAGAGTGGTATTAAATTTTGTGGCAAATCCCAGAAATAAGAAAAGCGCTGTAAACCAGGTACTTAAAGAAAAATATAATTCCTTTAGCGATATCTTGTGATCAACTACTGAATGGATTATATTGTAAAGTTTTCTCATTGTAGTTTGATTATTATTTCACAAATATTAAAAATATAGCAATTTATTATATGGGCAACAAAATTAGTATAAAACTACTTGATTCTTTTAATAAACTAGTGCATATTACGCTGGCGGGCGATTAGCTCAGTTGGTAGAGCATCTCGTTTACACCGAGACGGTCGGCAGTTCGAGTCTGTCATCGCCCACCATTAATCTTAAAAAAACGAAATAATATGAAATTAAGTGTCAAAAAAATATCTTACTTATTTGCTGGGATTGTTGTATTAACTGCTGTTTTTATTTTTACTAAACTCAATGTTGCAAATGCGGTTAGAGTTGATGGCAAAAAATTTGGTGACTGGTCGGTAACTTGTTCGCCAGCTGATGATAAAGCAAAAACTCCTGAAATCTGTCTTCTTAATCAGCAAGTTAACATAACAAATGAGAAGAAAGAGCAACAACCAATTGCCCTTTTTCAACTGGCTTATGTTGGGCCTAAAAAAGAATTAAACCTAATTCTTACTTTACCACTTGGAGTCAGACTAGAACCAGGCACTTCAATTATTAGCTCAAAAAAGTTAATAGTTCCTGGTAAGTATACTACATGTACAGCAAATGGATGCCAGGCTGTTGCGGCAGTATCAGATTCTGACCTTAAGTCAATTTTAGCAGCAGCAGAAAATGCAGTTGCGTTCATGAGTTATGAAGGTAAACAAATGGTATTACCTTTTTCTGCTAAAGGTTTAGATGAAGGTCTAAACTATATTAAGTAGTAAACCGTAGTAATCATTTAATGGCCAGAGTCTATGTGTTTTAAACATGCATAGGCTCTGTAAATACTTCGATATAATAGTTGTTTTCATTTTCCTTGAGAGTAGTAGGTAGTGTATACTTCTTAACTGTTAAGTCCTACATAGGTTACATGGATAGTTGTTAGGTATTAGTTTATGAGAAAAATAATTACTTTTGTATTTTTATTGTTTTTATCTTCTATGGCGTATGCTGATGTGCCTCATCCATGGCAGATAAATTTTCAGGAAGCAGCAAGTCCTATCATGTACGAGTTGCATCATTTTCATAATTTTTTATTGATAATTTGCACTGTAATAGTTTGCTTTGTAACGGTTCTCATAGGATACGTTATACTGAGATTTAATGCTAAATCCAATCCAGTACCTGCCAAATTTTCTCATAACATTACAATTGAAGTTATTTGGACCGTAATACCAATTATAGTTCTGGTTATTATAGCAATACCTTCCTTTAGAATTTTGAGATTAACAGAGCATATTCCTCAAGCGGAAATGACTGTAAAGGTGCTTGGATCTCAATGGTATTGGACATACACTTATCCTGATTATAATAACTATACTTTTGATAGTAATATAATACAAGATAAAGACCTAAAACCCGGCCAGCACCGACTTTTGGAAGTAGATAATAGATTGTTAATTCCACAAGGTACCGTGGTTAAGTTTCTAATTACTGGTGCGGATGTCATTCATAGTTTTGGAGTTCCTTCTTTAGCTCTTAAAACTGATGCCATTCCAGGAAAAGTTAATGAAGCCTGGACTAGAATTGATAATAAAGGTGTATATTATGGTCAGTGTTCAGAATTATGCGGCATAAAGCATGGTTTTATGCCAATTGCAATAGAAGTGGTAAGTAAAGACGAATTTAAGCAGTGGATTGAAGCTAAAACTAAAACAGAAGGCGGAGTTGAATTAAAAGAAGTCTCGGCTAAATAATGTTAGTTGTAGTGTCAATTTGATAAAAGTAAATAAAAGATAAGGTAGGACTGGTTATGGGTGATCAAATGCATGATGATACGCCAAAAGGCATAAAAAGATGGATAATGTCTACTAATCATAAGGATATAGGGACTATGTATGTGACTTTCTCAATTATGGCAGGAATTGTAGGCGGGTTATTTTCAGTATTATTTCGCTTGCAACTTGCGCATCCAGGCTCCAATTTCCTAGGTGGTGATTACCAGTTCTATAATGTTTTAATTACAGCGCATGCATTAATAATGGTATTTTTTATGATCATGCCTGCTTTATTTGGCGGTTTTGGTAATTGGTTTGTGCCGTTGCTAATTGGTGCTCCTGATATGGCGTTTCCAAGGATGAATAATGTGAGTTTTTGGTTACTTGTGCCGTCGTTTATTTTACTAGTAGGCTCAAGTTTAGTGGATGGTGGAGCTGGTACTGGGTGGACCATTTATCCGCCTCTTAGCACTGTTGGGATGCCTGGTGCTGCTGTAGATATGGCAATTTTAAGTTTGCACCTTGCTGGTATGTCGTCGATATTAGGTTCAATTAATATGATCGTAACCATATTTAATATGCGTGCTCCAGGAATGGGAATGTTTAAAATGCCACTATTTGTGTGGTCCATACTAATTACTGCTTTTTTACTAGTGCTTGCGCTGCCAGTTTTAGCCGGGGCGATAACTATGCTGCTGACAGATAGGAATTTTGGTACTCACTTTTTTACTCCAGAAGGTGGGGGTGATCCTGTTTTATTCCAGCATCTATTTTGGTTCTTTGGGCACCCTGAGGTTTATATTATTATTCTTCCGGGATTTGGTATCGTATCTCAAGTAATATCAACATTTTCTCGTAAGCCTATTTTTGGTTATACCGGGATGGTTTGTGCAATGGCAATTATTGGGTTTATCGGCTTTGTAGTTTGGGCTCATCATATGTTTACGGTTGGTTTGACCTACGATGCATTGCTATATTTTACGGCTGGTACAATGGTTATTGCCGTCCCTACAGGCATTAAAATATTTAGTTGGATTGCTACCATGTGGGGTGGATCTATTACATTTAGGACCCCTATGCTATTTGCTATAGGATTTTTAATATTATTCACTCTTGGGGGGGTAACTGGAATAATACTTTCAAATTCAGCAATAGATAGGGTGTTTCATGATACTTATTACGTTGTGGCCCACTTTCATTATACTATGTCTCTTGGGGCGCTATTTACAGCCTATGCTGGATTTTATTATTGGTTTGGTAAAATGTCTGGTAAGGAATATCCTGAATGGATGGGAAAACTACATTTTTGGCTTACTTTCATTGGAGTAAACCTTACTTTCTTCCCACAACATTTCCTAGGTCTTGCCGGAATGCCACGTAGAATCCCTGATTATCCGGATGCTTTTGCTGGATGGAACCATGTTTCTACTATCGGATCACTTATATCTATGGCAGCTGCATTCTTTTTTGTATTTATTGTGTTTTATACATTAAAATTTGGCAAAAAATGTGCAGATAACCAGTGGGGAGATGGCGCTGATACTTTAGAGTGGACTCTTCCGTCACCAGCACCTTATCATACTTTTGAAAAACAACCTATAATCAAGTAATAAATGGCAAAAGATATTGTTACTGATAATGTGGTTGCTTTTCAAACTGATATATTAAGCAAAGAAACTAGGGTTAGGGATTATTTTGCTCTGATGAAACCTAGGGTAATGTCCTTAGTTGTATTTACTGCCTTTTGTGGTCAGCATCTTGCTTTTGGAGCCATTCACCCTTTAATTGCTTTATCGTCGATATTGTTTATTGCAATAGGCGCAGGATCAGCTGCGGCGATCAATATGTGGTATGATAGAGACATTGATGCGATTATGAAAAGGACACAAAGAAGGCCGCTGGTTAGAGGTGTTATTAATCCAGACGATGCTTTAGCATTTGGAGTAGTGACTGGGGTGTTGTCTGTGCTAATGATGGCGATCTGTGTGAACATAATTTCAGCAATTCTATTAGCGATTACCATATTATATTATATATTTATTTATACAATTTGGCTTAAAAGAAGTTCGGTACAAAATGTTGTAATAGGTGGGGTAGCTGGTGCACTTCCACCCATGATAGGCTGGGCATCAGTGACTGGTGATATTTCGTGGCAATCATTTTGCTTATTTGCAATTATTTTTCTGTGGACACCTCCTCATTCATGGGCTTTAGCCCTTTTTAGGGTTCAAGATTACAAGGATTGTAATATTCCTATGATGCCAGTAATCATGGGCGAGTTATATACAAAGAAGCAAATGCTTATTTATAGCATTCTTATGTTTGCCATTAGTTTGATGCCGTATTTCCTATTGATGGCAAGCAGAACTTACTTAATAATTGCTGGCGTACTTGGTGTCGGCTTTATGTATTATTCTATTATGGTATTTTTTGATGAAAATCATAAATATGCTAAAAAATTATTTTGGTACTCAATAATATATCTTTTCCTTATTTTTCTATTTTTAATGCTGAAAGTTTAGCGTTTGAATGAATTGGTCAACCTATTTTAGGCTTCTGGCTTACCTTTTAATGTAAGGTAATTTAAGGGTTATAGTCTAGTTGTTATAACTACTAATTTTTATTGACACATTTGTTAAGCTAGTTCAAATTATACAATGTATCTCAAGATACATTGTATAATTTGAACTAGTTAGGTAAATATTATGTCAAAAGAAAATAGTGGCGCTGTTCTTTCTGCTTCTGTGGTTACTCCAACATCTCCTCTTGTTATCAATGAGATTGATTTTAATGGGCATTATGGGGTCAAAGTATTAGTAAATACGCCTACGGTCATAGGTGCTTTAAGAGATAGTCACTCCGGTCTTTTTTTACCAGTAAATAAAGTACTAAGTGATGCTATAATAACAGCTGAGATTGGCAATATAAGTATTTCACCTACGTTAACTGGTGAAGTAGGTGGTGAAGGAGTTGCTGGAGAATAAGTAGTAATCGATTTATAACCCAGGCTAAATACTTGGAATTAGTAGAATTCTATCAAGAAATTTGGTGACCACTATTGGTGAGAATTATAATAGCATAAGAAGTTACTAATAATATAAGCACACATAAAATTATTGTGTGTGCTTTACTAAAAACTATAAGTTGCTTCTTGTTGTCATCTATTTCTAAATTTATTAAATCAGCAAATGCAAGGGCAATAGCAGCTAAGAGTACTGAGGGTAGCCCTAGCGCAGCGCCAAAAACAAAGGGAAAAACTGCGCAAGTAACTCCATATGAAAAATAAAGCAAAAATTTTTTCAGTAGATATTTTAATTTAATGATTATCAAATTACTAGAATTGTCCATAAAACTTATTTTTCCTATGTACTAATACCTATTCTAAATGGATATAGATCATATGTCTAAAAATTCTTTTTGTACTTTTAAGTAGAAATAGTGTTTTTAGAGATATGTGTTTTTTTCTTCTTATATAGAAATGGTAGAATATATATTTATTTTTTTAATACTGGCTAGTTCACTATCTCCAACTAAGCTGCTCTATTAAAATATGTAATCTGCGTGTATCCAAGCTTACGTGCTGTAACAAATGCTGAGTAATCATCGTATGCATTGACAATGATGCCCTCAATTTTTTCAGGAAACTCTTGGCACAGGGTTTTGAATATATAATCAATCACACGCATACCGTAATATCTGGTACTACCAATTGGATTGCTAAGAGTTATTTTGCCATTAACACTTTGAAGGTAAAGTCTTGCATCCTTTAAGTTTTCAATTTCATATAACATAAAATCACCCCTCTTAAACGCTTCGTAAGATATTGGTCACTACACCCCAAATATGAACTTCAGAATTTTCTAAAATGGGGATAGGATCAAAATTTAAATTTTCTGGCAGTAGAAAAGGTCTACCATCAATATACCCTAGTCTTTTGACTGTAAGCATTCCGTCAATTGCAGCAACAACAATTTTACCTTCAATAGGTGTTATACTGCTATCTACAATCAACTTATCTCCTTCATATATTCCAGCTTCAATCATCGAAAGACCAGTGACCCTCACACAGAAAGTTGTTTTAGGGTTTTTTATTAGCAAATTATTCATATCAAGCATATCTTCAATATGGTCTTCAGCCACAGAAGGGTAGCCCGCTTCTACATATGAACTAAATAATGGAATCTTATAGCCGCCATTGACCGAGTAATCTTTTACATCTTCAACCAAATAATCTGGAACTCTTATTGCAGTAGTGGTTGTCCCATAACGTCCTTGTCCCTTTGGTCTACCTGCTCCAGTTCTTTTTCCACCATGTTCCATATAAGCCCTATAAAATAATACTTGAAATGTGTACAATTATTGTATAGCATACGTTTATAGTGGATGTAAATAAAAAAATAGGAAAGGTTTTATGATTTTATCGCAGAGAACAACAGTATTATATCAATCAATTGGTAATTTAAAATTGAAATTAATCGACTTTATTGCAAATTTTAGTTTAGTTGATAACGATAATCCCAAAACTAAAAGGTCTTATACTAATATAGTGCTAGATTTTGTAATTGAACTAATTAAATACAAGCCATTTATGTATGTATTGTTTTTAGTATTATTTCAGTTTGCATTATATGATTTTGATATCAGTGAGTACACAAAGTTCTAATTAGGTAAATTATAAGGCCATAATTAGAAGAAGAACTAAAAGTTAAATAGCGAGGTAACCGATATAGCGATTAAGCTTGTTGCTGGAATGGTTATAGCCCATGTTAAAAATATTCTATTCATCATTTTCCAGTTTGTACTCCAAAAACTACTTGACACTCCAACTCCTGCAATGGCGCCTGTAACTGTGTGCGTAGTGGAGACCGGTAATCCAAAATATGTAGCAGAAAAAATTACTATTGCCGCCCCTGTTTCGGCACAAGATGCACGTACTGGATCTAGTGTGGTAATCTTTCGTGCCATTGTGTATATAATTCTCCAGCCACCACATAGTGTGCCAATCCCTATCACCGCATTACATGAAATAACTACCCAAAAAGGTACTGTGAATTGTTGCTCCTGGAGTGAGGCAGAATATAATAATAAACTAATAATCCCCATAGTTTTTTGTGCGTCATTACCCCCATGAGATAAACTTAGCATCGCAGAAGATAATAATTGCACTAATTTAAAACAACGATTTTTAATTGTCTCGCTCCAGTACTTTGTGAGTCTTATCATCAACGCAGATATTAGTATACCGATCAATATTCCTATCAATGGTGATAAGATAATAGCAGATAGTACTTTTATCAGTCCGTTCATCTTTAAAACTGTCACGCCGCTTTGGCCAACTGCAGCCCCAACAATACCACCAATAAGAGCGTGAGAGGAGCTAGAAGGGAGCCCAAAATACCATGTTAGTATATTCCATATAACAGCGCTTAAGAGCGCTGCAAAAATAAGAGCTGGGCTGACGATTTCAGTATCAATAAGACCGGTACCTATAGTATGAGCAACTGATAATTTAAAAAATAGGAAAGCAATAAAATTAAAAAATGCTGCCCATATCACAGCTTGAATAGGTGTTAAAACACGCGTAGCTACTATAGTTGCGATTGAATTTCCGGCGTCGTGAAATCCATTGGTAAAATCAAACACAAAGGCTAAACCAATGACAAATAAAATAAACCCTAAACTATATTCCATTGAAGAACCGACTATTAAGTGTTACCCCGAGAATCATCCTACTACCCAGAAGCGGAATATGCAACAAGTGACGAGTGGTTCATCGTCACTTGTTGCTGATAAGCGTTAACAGTTGTGTTTTATGATCTAGTAATTAGCTTAACCTATGATGTCATGAGCATAAATTTCATAAATAGCTTCTGAATCCATACCAACTAAATCTCTATCAATATCGCTAAGATCAGAAGATGACTTATCGCCAAGGAATTGCTCTATTTGCTTACCGCAAGCATCTCTTAAATTATTCAATACTTCTGCACCTAGTTCTGAGTCCCCATCTAACTCAACCTCATCTGCTTTGTGATTAAAAAATATGGAAACTAATTTGTCATATACTGTTTGTAATAATTTTTTCTTTGATAGTTCTTCTTGAGCTTGAACGTCTCTCAGTGCTTTTTGTAATGCTTCTTCTTCTATAGCTTCAGCTGCGCTAATTTTTAGTGCTTTTTCTAGGTCACCATCTTTTTTTACTACACTTGCTTTAACCGGTTGCACTGGAGCAGGTGCTCTAAAATATCCATTTAAATTTAGACCAAAAAGCCCTTGAATTATTTCTACTCCACCTAAATCGTCAACTGAAACTACTTTGTCTAAGGCAAATGCGGCATCGAATCCATAGGCTTTAAATTGGGCGATACTGACATGCATACCATTTTGGTTTGCTGCTTGTATATCTTTTACAAACAACTTTGAATCTGCAATTGCTCTAGCTTCAGCTGGAGTAGCATTAAATTTTTGGTGTTGTGGTAATCCAAATGATTGACTTAACATACTAAAACCATCGACCAAATTACTGGTTAGTTGTAAACCATTTGATCCTAGCATCATTGCTGCTTTGGTATTTTTAGCAATATCATTGATATTGTGGTACTTATCAGCGTTAACAAAATACACTTTATTTGTGTGTTGAATTCCTACTATTTTCATATAAAACTCTCTAAAGGTTAACTGATTATTTTTATATATTAACATATATTAACAATTAAATCAAGTAAAAAAATTAATATTTTAACTAATTTAGTAATTAATTTAATAAATCATTAATATTTAATTATCTTATACTACCATTAAGTAAGTAATGGATCCCGGATCTAGTCCGGGATGACTGTACTTTGTTCAGAATGCTAGCGGTTTATCATTCTGAATGTGCCGCTAGCATCTTCGGCTCTCTTTATCATATTCCCTGACTTAACCAGGGAAAAAGCATTGAGGTTGTGGTCTCTAAGGTAGGATTTAAATTCAGGATGGTGTGGGGTTTATCATTCTGAACGTGCTGCTAGCATCATCCCTAGGCACTCTTCATCGTTTTTCTTGGGGCTCTTATTATCATCCCGGGCTTGGCCCGGGATCCAAAAAAGTATTATGGTTGATGACTAATTTTTATCATACTCAGGATTCTATAGGTTGCTCCTGCTCTGTAGTGCTTGATGAACAAATCTTTACTAATGATTTTCTAAATAGGTATAAAACAAATATACCAATAAACCAGAGAATAAAGATTTGGCCAGTAAGTAAGAGTTCTCCATCCTTACTAATTATTTGCTTAAATAACAAATACAGCGATGAAGCAAGCGCAATAGGGGCCACAACAAATACTGCAGGGCATCTAAATGGACGCTCAACATGCTTTTGTGTGAATCTAAATAACATAACAATTATAGTAATAATTATATAATCTGATAGAGCTGCCATACTAGATAGTTTTGCCAAAATATCATAAGGAAGGAATGCCCCCATAACACCGGTTAATAACGTGAATATAATAATAGTAATATGTGGGCTATCATATTTATGATGAATCCTCGAGATAAATTTAGGTAATAGTCCATCTCTTGCTATTACATAGAAAATTCTAGATTGACCGTAAAGATTGAGCATTATTACAGTCGTCATTCCAGCTACTGCGCCTGTCGCAACTAGCGTTGAGCCAATATTGCTACCATGTAGTCTTAGAGCGTGTGCAAGAGGTTGGGCGTTATCTAGTTCCGTTATAGGAACCATACCAGTTATTGTTGTTGCAACAACAATATATACTGCAGTTGCTAAAAGTAGTGAGCCAATAATACCAACAGTAAGGTTTCTTTTCGGGTTTTCACATTCTTCAGCAGCGCTAGCAAGTACGCCAAATCCAGTAAATGCAAAGAACAGAATAGAAGAGCCAAGCATGACATCATCTAGGCCGTTTGGCATAAAGTCTTGCCAGTTTGTAGCGTCAAACTTAGGTGCTGCAACAAAAACGAATACTGCAATAGCTGTCATTTTTATAAATACTAAAGCATTATTCAGTCTTTTACTGTCTTTTGTCCCTAAATATAGCATAAAGCCTACAAACATTATGATAATTAAAGCGGGTAAATTAATGAATCCTCCTTCTGCAGGGGAGGCTGCAATTGCTTTTGGTAGATGTATGCCAGCAGCGTTTAATATCCCTTGAATATATGCTGACCAACTACCAGAAACTGCAGAGGCAGCAAAACCTAATTCGATAATAATGATTCCACCTACAAGCCAGGCAAAAACTTCTCCAAATGCCACGTATGTGTATGTATAAATACTACCGGAAGTGGGAAGCATTGTAGCTAGTTCTGTGTAAGCTAGAGCTACAAATATACACACCACGCCTGCAATTGCGTAGGATAAGGTAACAGCAGGTCCTGAGTATTTAGCCGCAACAAAGCCAGTTAAAGTAAAAACGCCCGTACCAACAATCGCTCCAAGGCCAAGCAAAATAAGGTCAAATGAAGTTAAAGTCCTATCAAGACCACTAGAATTTCCAGCTTCTTTAACTGATTCTAAACTTTTTTTTCTAAAAAAACTCATTGCGTTATTACCCCCATATTATTAACTTATTATGTCGTTTGTTATCCACCCGCCGCCTAAGACTCTTGTTTCATTATACAAAACACAGGCCTGTCCTGGAGTAATAGCTTTTTCTTCTTCTATTAAAGAAACCTCAGCTACATTGTTTTCTAGCATTCTCAATTTAGCCTTAACCCCAGTTGTTGTAGATCTTACTTTTGCAGTAATTTCAAAGTCTGAAAGGCTAATATCTTGTGCTAACCAGTTAACATCTTTTATTAAAAACTTCCTTTTAATTAAGGAAGATTCTGGTCCAACATAAACTGTATTTGTCTCTGGGTCAATTTTAATTACATAAATAGGTTCTCCATAAGCGATTCCAAGACCTTTTCTTTGGCCAACTGTATAGTTGATAATCCCTTGGTGTGTACCGACTTCAAAGCCATCTACGTGTATAAAACTTCCTGGAATACTGGAATTTGGTCTTATTTTATTAATGACATCCCTATAATTTCCATTTGGTACAAAACATATATCTTGGCTATCTGGTTTGTCGGCAACTTCTAAGCCAAACTTCTTAGCCATAATTCTTGTTTCTTGTTTAGTTTGTTCACCCAATGGAAACATTAGATAATCAAGCTGCTCGAGTGTGGTAGAAAATAAAAAATAACTTTGATCTTTCTCGTGACTAAGGCCTTTATGTAATTCAGGGGTCGTGTTATTGGTAATTTTTTGTACGTAATGACCGGTTGCAAGAGCATCAGCGCCCAATTCTTTTGCTGCTTTGAGAAGGTCACTGAATTTAACCGATTGGTTACACTTGACGCACGGTAAAGGAGTTTCGCCGCGAAGATAACTATCAGCAAAATCATCTATTACTTCTTGTCTGAATTTGCTTTCATAATCAAATATGTAATGAGGGAAACCTAATCTGTCTGCAACCATTTTGGCGTCATATATATCTTGTCCTGCGCAGCATGCGCCTTTTTTCATCAGCGCCAAGCCGTGATCGTATAATTGCAATGTGATACCAATAACATTATGTCCTTGGCTATGAAGCATTGCTGCTACAACGGAGCTATCTACGCCACCAGACATGGCAACAACAATAGTTTTTTTTGTAGAAGACATAAGTGTTAATTTCGAAATTAAGACTGTGATTTTATTAAATTTTGTCAATAAAATCAAGGTTTGATTTTTGTTTCTATTTTTACGTTTATCTTCTTGAATTTATGAGAATAACCATGAACCTGTCCATTATTGGTTGCTCTAAACTTGATTTAGGGTCCATAAATAAGTAACGGATACTAGGTTAAGCACAGGATGAAAAACAAAGTTACCCTAGACCGGTAGTTCCAAGTCATCCCAGGTGCTCTTTAACAGTCATCCTGGATTTAATTCGGGATCATTCTATCTTGAGGTTGTATAAGTTGCGTTAAGACGGATCCTGAATCAAGTTCAGGATGACTTATTCACCACAGAGTGACGAACTCGATTTGGGCTCTCACTGGTTTGATGAAAAACAGGCGATAACCCAAATTTAACTAATCATACCTTCTTCTTAGTTTTTTGGTCCTTAAGGGTGCTATATATAGTCATTGCTTGAGTAATGAGGTTGCTTGGAGAATTAACATCAAGCGGGAGAAGAACGGTATTAGTTTCTTTCGCTAGTTTTCCAAATGCTTCTATGTATTGCTGTGCAACTTTTAATGATACTGCGTCATGGCCTCCATCAGTTTTAAGAGAAGCTGCAACTGCGTTTATTCCTTTTGCGGTTGCATCTGCTACGAATAAAATAGCTTCAGCTTCACCTTTTGCTCGGTTGATCTGGTCTGTATATGCAGCCTCTGAGCTAAGGACTACTTGAGCTTTTTCCCCTTCAGCAACATTAATTTGTGCTTGTCTATGGCCTTCAGATTCTAAGATTTTTGCTCTTTTTTGTCGTTCGGCAGCAACTTGCAATTCCATTGCTTCAAGGATAGTTGAAGGTGGTTGAATATCTTTGATCTCATAACGCATGCACTGTATACCCCAGTTAGTGGCGGCTAGATTAATAGAAGATACTATTGCATGATTTAGAGTGTCTCTTTCTTCAAATGTCTTATCTAGTTTTAGTTTTCCTATTTCAGATCGCATAGTTGTCTGGGCTAGCTGAGTAATAGCATAATAGGGATTTTCAACGCCGTAAGATGCAGCGACAGGATCAACTATTTTAACATATAAAACCCCATCAATTAGTAAAGTTACATTATCATTAGATATAGCTGCTTGTGCATGGACATCAACTGCTTGCTCTTTGAGAGTATGTTTGTATGCAACTTTTTGGATAATCGGGATGATAATATTGAGTCCTGGTTCTAATACTTTATCATATTTACCCAGCATCTCTAATACCCATGCTTGTTGTTGGGGTACTATTTTTACCATAGAAACCACGGTGATAATGACGATTACACCAATAGCAAGTAATATTATATCCATATATTTATCAGTCCATTTTTTGATTACTTGAGTTCATTTAATAATTGAAATTTTAGCAATCTTATTAAATTACACAAATTATCTACGTCCAAAATTAGGTCTATTTTCTATTGAATAAAGGATTTGTTACACATTTATCACTTGACTGAGGAAAATATTGGCATTATTCTCCATATTAGACCACAAAATCCCATGTTAACCCATTTTTTACCATTTTGGTGTTAAATGTAAAAAGGAGGGATATCGGATTTTGTAATATTAATATTGGAATATGAATATTTTTCTTTCGAAATATCTAAATAAAATCGACTCTAAAGGTAGGGTCTCGATACCTGCTGGTTATAGAGCAGCGCTTTCTAACGAGAATTTTAATGGTGTGGTCATTTACCCGTCTTTCAAAAATAAATGTATTGAAGCATGTAGTATGTCTCGCCTCGAAGAATTAAGTAAAATTATCCAAAGTCTAGATCCATACTCTGCAGAAAGAGATGCATTTGAGACTGTTGTTCTTGGTGAAGCAATTCAGCTGCAGTTTGATAATGAAGGTAGAGTAACTCTACCTATGCACCTTATGAAGCATAGTAGTATATCAGGTCAAGCGTGCTTTGTGGGTAAAGGATTAGTTTTTGAGATTTGGAATCCAGATAGTTTTGAAGTTCACCTGAAATCAGCACGAGAGATTGCTGAAACTAATAGGTTGATGTTAAAAAATGCTAATAGTGGGATGTAGGATTATGAATGCAATCGTACATGAATCAAATAAATATTCACCTCACATATCAGTATTACTGAATGAGGTAGTAGAATCTCTACAAATTAGCTTTGGTAAAGAATACCTAGATTGTACGTTTGGTGCTGGTGGTTACTCTAGTGCAATATTACAAAGAGGTGGAGCAGTTACTGCGTTAGATCAAGACCAATATGTTGAGAGGTTTGCTCTTACATTATCAGAGAAATATGGTGAAAGATTCTCCTTTGTTCACACTAATTTCTCTGATGCTTATGCTAAACTACCTGGTGCGCAGTTTGATGGAATAGCTCTTGATTTAGGTGTTTCATCTATGCAGCTTGATCAAGCAGAAAGAGGTTTTTCGTTCCTAAAAGAAGGACCATTAGATATGAGAATGGGAAAAGATGGGATTAGTGCTGCAGATTTTATTCAAAATGCGTCTGAACAAGAAATTGCAGATGTGATTTATAAATATGGTGAAGAAGTTCAGTCTCGTGCTATTGCTAAAAGCATTGTTTCTTACAGGCAGCAAAATAGTATTGATACAACAACCAAGCTTGCGGAGATTGTAAGAAATGCCAAGCATTTTAAAGGCGAGAAAATTGATCCCGCAACCAAGACCTTTCAAGCTATCAGGATATATATTAACGATGAATTAGGTTCTTTAGAAAGGTTCCTTAATCAAGCCTCAATGCTACTAAAGCCTAAAGGCATATTAGCAATTGTTACTTTTCACTCTCTAGAAGATAGTATTGTAAAGAACTATTTCAAAAATCATGCGGCAAAAAAAGTTGCGAAATCTAAATATTCAACCACACAAGAGACGTTTGAACCAGGAATATGGCTAAAAATAATTACAAAAAAACCAATCGTGCCTTCGAGGGAAGAAGTTAAAAATAATATTAGGTCAAGATCAGCAAAATTAAGGATTGCTGAAAAAATAGGAGGTGAACATGTTTCTTGAAAAATCACCAGTATATGTAATATTGTTCATATTTGTTGGAGCAATATACTCGTTATTTACAATTAAAGAAAGTGTAATGAATATCAGGTCTGAACTAGGTGAAGTAACAAAACAGATTCAAGATGAGAGTGATAAGATACATTTATTAAAAGCAGAACTTGCTTACCTTACATCACCTTCAAGGCTTAAAGCTCTAAATGATCAATACATTAAGTTAACAGATACAATGCTGGCCCAAATGGAAGGTGAAGATAAGAAGGTAGACGGCGCTGATGATTCTACAAAATTGCTAGCAAGCAACAAAATCAGAAATGAAGATATTAAGTGGCGATTTAAGAAAGGGCCAAGTAAGTACGTAACAATGGTTTCTGGTAAAGGGGATAAAAACTCTAAGTGACAATACTATTCTTCTTCAATAATAAACTTATCGCAAAATTAATAAAAATGAGATATATAAACTTTATCATAAAAAGTTAATTTTCCGATGATGGACAATAAAATCCAAACTGAAAGCAGAAAAATTGTTCAAAACAAGAATGTCATTAGGGCTGTTTTAAAAAAGATAGTTTATATACTTTTGTATTTACGCCTTACGCTATTAGTACTCAGGCATAAGATGTTAGTGAAATCTAGTATTAAGAGCACCAATAATAATATAGCACATACAACTCTGTCACTAAGATCTTTATTTCAGTGGGAATTTACTAATTATGTAGCAACTACCAGAATATATGTAGTTATTGCTGGTTTTGGTTTGTTATTTTTGATTATATCAATGCGTCTTTTACTCGTGGCTACAACGGATTTTTCAAAGCGTAATAAATCATCTGTAGGTGATTCTGTCCACCGTTTGGATATTACAGATAGAAACAACAATCTTCTGGCAGTAAGTTTACCAGGGTCATCATTATATGCAAATCCCAAAAAGGTTATAGATCCAGAGGAATCAGTTAATAAACTTATTTCTGTCATCCCAGATTTAGATAAAAATAAAATATTAGCAGAACTAAAGAGTGGTAAAAATTTTATTTGGATCAAACGAGACTTAACTCCTTCTGAGCATGAAAAGATATTTAACATTGGTATGCCTGGTTTTGGGTTTGAGAGAGAGCAAAAACGTATATACACTTATGGTAATCTTTTGTCGCATGTAATTGGTTATGTTGGTCGAGATTTGGATGGTTTAGCAGGGGTGGAGCAATATTTTGACAAGTTTTTAACCAGTCAGAAAGAGGCGGTTGATAGATCAGCTATGGGTAATGCGTTACAATTATCCATTGATGTTAGAGTCCAGAATATTCTTAGTGAAGAAATGGATAAAATGATGGATAAATTTAAAGCAAAAGGAGCTGCTGGAATAATAGTTGACCCGAATAATGGTGAAATCTTAGCACTTGTTAGTAAGCCAGATTTTGACCCACATAACCCTGGATCAGCCAGCCATGACCAACTATTTAATGTGGCAACTCAAGGGGTTTATGAGCTTGGTTCAGGAATGAAAGGGTTAACCATTTCGGTAGGTTTAGATTCAGGTGCAACAACAATTTATGATGCATATGATCTGACCTATTTTAAAGTTAAGGGAAAAGTAATAAAAGATGATTACCGCCCTATGAAAGGGTGGCATTCAGTACCTCATATTTTCTTGAAATCAAGTAATATAGGCGTTGGGCAAATAGTCTTAGAAATAGGGAAAAATACTATGCAAGAATATTTGAGAAAGTTAAAACTCCTTGAACCACTTGATATAGAAGTACTTGAAAGAGCAAAGCCACTATACCCTAATTTTGCAAGGTGGAATGACCTTAGTTTAGTGACTATGTCGTATGGGTACGGATTATCAGTTAGTCCAGCTCACTTTATACAAGCTATGATTCCTATAGTTAATGGGGGGATTATGTACCCTTTGACTCTTATAAAAAGAAACCCTAAAGAAAAATTAGAGGGAATAAGAGTCTTTAAAGAACAAACCTCCCTTGATATGAGAAAATTATGGAGATTGGTAGTTACTGATGGAAGTGGCTCTAAAGCAGAAGTTAAAGGTTACTATGTTGGTGGGAAAACAGGTACGGCTGAAGTTGCTGAAAATGGCAAATATGCAAAAAATCGTAGGATTTCTTCCTTCTTTGGGGTGTTACCAGCTACAAACCCTAAGTATATCATGTATGTTGTTTATAGAGAACCAGTTGGAATTAAGGAAACATTTGGTTTTGCAGGAGGGGGGTGGACTGGAGCTCCAACTGTGGGTGCGGTATTTAAGCGTCTTATTTCCTTATATGGAATTAATAAACTTGATGAAGATAGTCCTGAAGTCAAAGAGCTTAACAACATTGAATATAAAATTAGAGATGAAACTTAAACTTGAGAATTTGTTTAGACAGTACAAAGTTAGCAACGTTGCTTTTGACTCGAGGGCTGTGTCTGTCGGTGATGTTTTTTTTGCCATTAAAGGCAATAATCAAGATGGTAATTTATTTATTGATCAGGCTTTAAGCAAAGGTGCTGTACTAGTGCTGACAGATACGCCGTCTCTTGAAGGAAATAGAGTTATTTATATTGATAATATAAGGTTAGCGCTAGCTATAGCTGCACGTATTTTTTATCCATTATGTCCTGACAATATAGTGGCAGTTACTGGTACAAATGGTAAAAGTTCAGTAGTTTCATATGTACATCAAATCCTATGTCATTTGAAGCTATATAGTGCATCACTCGGAACACTAGGGCTTGAAATAAATAAGAAAATAGATGATATGCCGAAATTAAGCGAAACTACGGCTGACCCAATATCATTCATGAAAACGCTTCACTTACTCAAAGAAAATGGTGTTGATTATGTTGCGTTTGAAGCATCGAGTCATGGGATCGATCAAAATCGATTTGGAGATTTACAAGTGTCAACAGCAGCCTTTACTAGCTTTTCTCAAGATCATCTAGATTACCATGGGACAATGGAGAAATATTTAGAGTCTAAAATGAGGTTATTTACTGATCATCTTACCAAGGGTAAGGAGGCAGTGATTGTCAAAGATAATTATTTTGACAAAATAAAATCAACCCTTGATTTTCATAAAATTAAGTACACAAGCGTTGGACAGAAACAAGATGCAGATATTGATATTTTAGATTGCAAGCAAGCAATTTCTGGGCAGAAGGTTAAATTTAGTTTTGCATCAGAAGAATATAATTTTAAAACAAAAATTATTGGTTCTTTTCAAGCATCTAATCTTCTTATTGCAGCGAAATTAGTTGCGAATTTAGGGATAAATTTCGATCAAGTTATAGATATTCTACCTAAACTTATTGCAGTTAAAGGTCGGCTAGAAAGGGTAACAGAGGTAGATTCTACTTATCATATTTTTGTTGATTATGCTCATACCCCTGATTCTTTACTCAAATCATTAGTTGAACTTGGTAAAATCAAGCCAAAAGGTGGAAGATTAATAGTTGTCTTTGGTTGTGGTGGTGATAGAGACAAAACCAAACGACCATTAATGGGTAAAATAGCCACAGAAAATGCAGATATAGCTATAATTACGGATGATAATCCGCGTACTGAGGATCCGGAGGCGATAAGATCTGAAATTGCCCAAGGGGTACAAGGTGATTCAGTAATGATTGGAGATAGAAAAGAAGCGATTTATTATGCAGTTAATTTGCTTTCAAAGGGTGATGTGCTACTAATTGCTGGCAAAGGGCACGAAAGCTATCAGATTATTGCTGATAAAAAAACAGATTTTAGTGATCAACTTGTTGCAAGAGAGGCAATAAAACTTGCTAGAAACTGATATATAAAGATGGTATATATAAAATTATTTATAACGAGAGATTAATATGATCTGGACAAGTAAAGAATTAGAAAAAGCATTATCTGTTAAACCATCTATTAATGGTGAGTTTGGCAAAGTGCAATTCAATTCAATCGATATCCAAAAAAATGATATTTTTATTGCGCTAAAAGGTAATAGGGACGGGCATGACTTTGTCAAAGATGCTTTTGATAGGGGAGCAAGTCTTGCTATTGTCACAAAACACGTCCAAGGGGTTGATAAATCAAGGCAGATGCAAGTTGAAGATACTTTTGAAGCCTTAATGGATCTTGCAGAATATAAAAGGAGAAATTCTAAAGCAAAATTTATTGCAATTACAGGGAGTGTTGGTAAGACCAGCACCAAAGAAGCAACAAAGATTATGCTAAGTGCGTATGGTAGAACTCATGCTAGTCATGGTACCTTTAATAATCACCTCGGTGTTCCTTTGTGTCTTGCTTCTATGCCAAATGATTCAGAATATGTTGTAGTTGAAATGGGCATGAGTAAAAAGGGAGAATTGAGTGAATTAAGTAGGCTCGTGATACCGGATGTATCGGTGATTACAACGGTGTCAGAAGGTCATATAGAATTCTTTAATTCGGTAGAAGAAATTGCCGATGCAAAATGTGAGATATTTGAAGGCATAGATATTAATGATGGTATAGCTATTGTAAATAGAGATATATCGACATACGAAAGATGTCTTCAAAACATTGATCGGGCAGGGATACAAAATGTTCAAACTTATGGTAAAAGGCTTGATTCAGGAGTTAGGTTTGTATCAAGTGTTGTTAATGGGGATAAAATTAAACTTGTATATAGTATTAGTGGCAGAGAATATGACTTTATAATGCCAGTGCTGCCTATACATCTTGCCCGGAATTTTGCGGCAGCATTAGCGGTAGTCAGAGCATTAAAACTCGATCCCGAGCCAGCAATTGATGCTATATCTACATTTGAACCATTACTGGGTAGAGGGAAGCTTGTATCAAGTAGAAAGGGAACAAAAGAGTTCAAGATTATTTGTGACTATTATAATGCCAACCCTCAATCAATGGTGGCTGCGCTTGAGTATATGAGTATACTTGATTCAAGTAATAAAATAGCAATTCTAGGTGATATGGCTGGTCTTGGTAAATTTTCATATCAACTACATATGAGTATTGTTCCAAATATCAAGGATATTGGACTAAGAAAGTTATTCTTGGTTGGTGAAAAAATGAAAACTATCAGAACAGAATTTGGTGATGATGTAGAAGTTTTTTGTTTTGATGATACAGAATCTCTTTGTAACAATATTGATCAGTATTTAACTGGTGGTGAGGTCATATTGATTAAAGGGTCAAGAGTGATGGGACTCGAAAAAGTTGCCAATAGGCTTGGAGTGGAAAATGCTTTTTAATTTACTTGCTCCATCGGCTCATTCCAGCCATTTAGCAAATTTATTTACTTATATAACTTTTAGGAGTGTGCTTGCAATAGTGCTGAGTTTAGTTATCACTTGGGTTATTGGTCCAAAAATAATCAGATATCTTCGCACTATCCAGAAACATGGTCAACCAATCAGAGATGATGGTCCCCAGAGTCATTTTAGCAAAGCTGGGACGCCTACAATGGGCGGATTGATGATTATAGGAGCAACTTTTTTTACAACTGTTCTGCTTGCTAATTTAGCTAATCCTTATGTATGGATAGTACTTTTTGTTTTAATTTCATTTGGTGCTTTAGGTTTTTTAGATGATTACAAGAAGGTTAGTAAGAATAATTATAAAGGCATAAGTGGTAAGACAAAATTAGTTATACAATCTATTGTCAGTTTTGTAGCGTGTCTTGCTATAATGTATTTTACACCAACTAATTCTACAACAGTGTCTTTCCCATTTTTTAAAACCCTTGTAATAGATCTTGGATATTTTTATTTGCCATTTGTGATGATAGTGATTATTGGTTCTTCTAATGCAGTAAATCTTACTGATGGTCTTGATGGTTTGGCAATTGGAACCATCATAATTGCTACATCTGCTTTTGCTATCATATGTTATCTTGTGGGAAATAGTATATATTCTGGCTATTTACAAATTACTCATGTTTCTCAAGTCGGAGAATTAACAGTTCTGTGCGCGGCAATTATTGGAAGTGGATTGGGTTTTTTATGGTACAACTCACAACCTGCAGAAGTTTTTATGGGCGATACTGGTAGTCTTGGTCTTGGTGGTGCTATTGGTACAATCAGTGTGATTACTAGACATGAGCTGGTATTATGTATCATTGGTGGAATATTTGTCATTGAAACATTGTCTGTAATAATTCAGGTTGCTTACTTTAAGAGAACTGGTGGAAAAAGAATCTTTCTGATGGCGCCAATTCACCATCATTTTGAAAAAAAAGGATGGCCTGAGTCAAAAGTGGTAATTAGATTTTGGATCTTAGCAATAATTTTTGCTCTGATTGGACTTTCTTCTCTAAAACTTAGATAGGGTATTTATGAGAGGAGATAATCAAAAGAGACCTGCAGAATTTGGTGACGGAAATAGTCTTAAAGTATTTAAGATTTTTAGGACTATTCAAGGCGAGGGGCCAAATGTAGGAATTCCTGCAGTGTTTGTAAGGCTTGGAGGGTGTAATTTAGCTTGTAATTTCTGTGATACTGATTTTGATGATTTTGATGAAATTGCTATAAATAAAATTCTTGAGAATGTATTGGAGCTGGCAACTGACAGAATTAAGTTGATTGTTTTGACCGGCGGTGAGCCATTTAGGCAAAATATATACCCGTTGTGTGCATTGATGATAGCAAATGGTTTTAAAGTCCAGATTGAAACTAATGGCACTATATATCGGGATATACCAAATGATGTAGAAATAATATGTTCTCCTAAAGTAACAAACGGCAAGTATTCGCCTATTAGGGAGGATTTTTTACCCAAAATCTCAGCGTTTAAATTTCTCGTCTCAGATAGTTTACTAGAATATTCTCTAATACCAGATATTGGGCAGCAAGTGTATAATACTCCTGTGTTGGTACAGCCTATGGATCAATTTAATGATGAGCTGAATCAACGTAACAAGAGGCTCGCAGTTGAAATAGTGGTGAATAATGGTTATCGTTTATCTTATCAAATACATAAAGAACTTAAGATAGAATAGGATATGAAATGAAAGTTGTTGTATTAGCTAGTGGCGGGCTTGATTCTTCCACGATAATTGCCATGTTAGATCAAAAAGAGTATCAGATTTATGCTTTGAGCTTTAATTATGCGCAGAATCACCAAGTGGAAATTGAGAAAGTCAGTAATTTTATCAAAAATTATAATGTAATTGAGCATCGAATAGTAAATTTGGACTTATCGGCTTTTGCTCCTTCGGCTTTGGTTAACAAGAATATTCAAGTACCAAAATATGTCTCTGCTAAGGACATAGGTAGTAATATCCCTGTGACGTACGTTCCAGCAAGAAATACAATTTTCTTAAGCTATGCTTTAGGTTACGCAGAAGCTATTGGAGCCAAGGAAATATATATCGGGGCGCATGATACAGATTCTGCAAATTACCCTGATTGCCGGTTAGAGTATATAGAGGCTTTTCAGAGAATGGCCAATTTGGCTACCAAGAGTGCAGTTGAGGGTGAAAAAATTATTATTAAAGCACCATTAATTAAAATGTCTAAGTCAGATATAGTGGCAATTGGTATGAGGTTAGGTGTTGACTATTCGAAGACTATTACATGTTATGATCCATCTCCAGAAGCGTTTTCATGCGGAAAGTGTCATGCTTGTTTAGTAAGAATTAGTGCTTTTGAGGCTAATAATATTACGGATACTGCTAAGTATGCGGAGCTGGTTTAAATGAATACTAGTTATTTTTTTGCTCCGTTTCCTGTACTTGATCTGAAAGATATTGTATTACGCGAGATAACAAGTAATGATGCTCAGGACTATTTGGATTATATGAGTCGAGATGAAATGGAGGGTTTTTTGACTGAGCAAAATAGGCCACAAAGCTTAGAAAAGGCAAAAGAGGAAGTTGAATATTGGGGTAGTTTATTCCCAACGAAAAGAAGTATATATTGGGGAATCGCTTTAAAAGAGTCCAATAAGCTAATAGGTACAGCTGGTTTTAATCATATCGCATTTACACATTCAAAGGCTGAGATTAGTTATGACTTGAGTCCAGATTTTTGGGGACAAGGAATGATGCTTAAGTCGATAAAAGCTATTCTTAATTTTGCTGATGCTGGTCTTGAATTAGTAAGAGTTCAGGCAACAGTAATAACTGATAATCAAAAATCAATAAATGTCCTTGAGCGCTGCGGTTTTACTCAAGAAGGAATTATGAAAAAATACGAAATGGTTGAAGGAGTGCATAAAGATTACTTTATGTATGCTAGGGTAAATTAGGGTTGCTGAAATTTATCAAATTGGATCCCATCAAGTTTGGGATGACTTTTTTTCTTAAAAAACATCTTTGATAATCTTACGCCTATTGACTGATTGAATTTAACAATTAGCTTGAATTGGTACAAAGTAGTCACTATGTACTCCGGCAGTGTTGAGTGCCTTTAACCACTTGTCATCGGTATCTGGTGAAAAGATCAAATCATGATCAACCTCTGATGCAATCCATAAGTTATTCTCAATTTCATAATCCAGCTGACCAGAAGCCCAACCAGTATAACCAATTATAAAAATATTATCTTTTGGTCCACTTCCAGATGCTATATCCTCTAATATACCAATATTTGAACTGATCGCTAAGCTTCCTTGCGAAGGTTTAAAAAGAACATTTTTGTCATAATCATTAGAGTGCAAGAAAAACCCTCTTTCTACTTCGATTGGTCCACCAACGTGAATTCTTAGCTCTAGATCCTTAAGGTCCACATTTTCTTGTTGATCCTTAGAAAACAGGCTTTGAGCTGGTGCTTGTCTTAAAGGTCTATTGAAAATTAAACCTATAGAACCCTCAGAGGTATGCTTGATAACATATATAAGTGATTCGTGAAACACATTTCCTTCCATGGAAAATGGAGTTGCGATGAGAATCTTACCGGTTAAATCAGAAAATTCCTTTGTCATTAGAAATACTTGCTTATAATTACTCTTACGAATGTTTATATAAACACTGATAACTTAAATTTCAATGTTATGGTTAAATGTTATTAAAAAAACTAATTTTATTTATTTCCTTACTAGTCCTCATGATAACAAATGTTCTGGCGTATGACCAGGATTTTGAAGTAAGGCAAAACGAAAACGGCAAGATTGTTTTAACATTACAGCTACCGGAATCAGAGATAATATATGCCAATAGTGTAGCAAGTGTTACAGGAAAGCCGTTTGAGATAAAAGTAAAAAATGCCAGTAATCTTAAGTCATATAACATTGTATGGCCTAGTCCAGAGCATAAGTTTATGCCAGGATTAGGGAAGGTTGGCTACTTTTCTGGTTTAGTAGTAATAGAATTTATTCCAATCGCCGGTGATAATGACGCTCCCATTCACTTTACGCTGATTCTAGATTTTGTACGTTGCGGTACAATGTGTGTTCCCACATTACAGGAGATTCCAATTGAAGTACCGGTGGATAACAGCTTTTTGGGGCGTAAATGTAGTACAGTATTTTGGATTATCATTTTATCTAGTTTGGGTGGCTTCATCTTGAATTTTATGCCATGTGTACTTCCGGTTCTTTCATTAAAGATTTTCGCCTTTTTGAAGAATCAAGATTTAAACCATAAGGTCGCAAATTTATTTACCATAGCTGGTATATTTAGCTGTTTTTGGGGTTTTGCATTGGTGATGATAATGATAAAATCCACTGGCAAGCAAATAGGAGCTGGTATTGGTTTTCAAGTGCCGGAATTTATTATTTTTCTATGTCTAATAATTACGGTATTTATTAGTTTAGCACTAGGTAGGATAAGATTTGCTATTCCTTCAGGTTTTGTGAATATGGTAGAGAAGTTTGGTAATAGGCATATTTATCTTGAATATTATATAAGCGGAATATTAGCAACTGTATTATCAACACCATGTACAGCACCTTTTCTAGGTACTGCTGCTTCAATTGCCTTTACTGGTAATTCATATGATTTATTTTTACATTTCACATTTGTTGCACTAGGTTTTAGCACGCCGTATTTATTGATGATACTTCGTCCATCGCTGTTAAACCTTATTCCTAAATCACCAATTTTTATAAATTCTGTCAAAAAAATTCTTATGGTCTTGATGATTGGCTCGCTTATTTGGCTTTTATACGTACTGGCTAATCAGATTGGACCTAGAGGTGCTGCGGGTTTATTTTTCTTATTAGTACTCGTTAAACATCTTGTTGAAAGCAATGCAATTGGAGTGATTCGTAAAATTTTAAAATTATTTACGATATTAGTTATAATATACGCTTCATTTTATTTGCCTATTATGGCAAGTGATCAAGATAATAAGATCAATCAAGAAATAAATGGTATATGGCAACCATTTGATCCAAAAAAGATTGATTCGTATATAGCAAATGGCAATGTGGTGTTTGTAGATATAACGGCTGATTGGTGTTTGTCATGTAAATTTAATAAGTTCATGGTACTTGGGAGTTACAGATTAGCGAAATTATTTGAATCAAATAATGTTATAGGCTTAAGAGGAGACTTTACGTCCTATAGTAAAATTATTGATCAATATTTAGTAAATAATAATTCATATGGTATACCATACTATAGAATTTATGGACCAAAGGTTCCACAGGGTATTGAATTACCAGTAATGATTTCATTTGGTGATATAAAAAAGGCTATTGCCACTGTTAAGTAATGGATGCTGCCATCTGGGTGCATGGTAACCATACTTTAGTATTCTCAGGCTTGACCCGGGATCCAAGCTGTATTGAGGCGGTGACTGCTTTAAGTGATGGATCCCAAATTAAGTTTGGGATGACTTTATTCTTTCTTGAAAAATATAAGTGATGACTTTATGGGCGTTTGGGATAACCTCTACACCTTTGCTCTTAACACCTGAGTTTCGGGATAACTAATAGTAGTTTATGCTATATGAAATAAAATAATGGACTACAGTATTAAAGTTTACTATATTCGGCCTAACTTTCTAATTTAGAGCAGGAGGTTTGGTATGCTTAATAAACAACAGCATTTATATCCATTATACTTTTCACAAATAACATTCCAGTATCAACTAAGAAGCAGTCAAGCTGTATTCAGCGAGTTATCAAATATTTCAGCTAAAACATTACTGTTAATGTCGGTATGTCTAGACCTAAATAATACTAATTATCAGACAGGTAAATTGAGTTTAAATAATAGTAAAAGAAATTTCAACAAGCCAAATAGCTTTAATTCATATAACAACAACAGACCTACTACTGTTGTTTCTACTAATGATAATTGGTTTGTGGCTTCATTTGTTGATTATGCGTCTAAATCTTCTTATCAAAATATTGAAGGAAAACGTTTTAATTTGCTTGAGGGTACAAAGCTACATAGCTCTACAAAAACTACTTTAGATAAAATGGCACAACCAGTAATACCTGAACCAAAAGAAACTCGATCCATTAGGCAGTTTTTCGAAGAAGATAAAGTTCGTGATTATATCAATTCAGGAGATGCTTATATTAACGTGAGTAGTGACAGCTCTATGAGTGATCAATTTGTACCAATAGTAAGAGATCACGTGGAAACTGATATAAGTAGTATTGAGCGAGCGGTAGAAGTGCATAACGTTAGTCAGAGTGTTTCTAATACTGCAGAGCTTGGTATTGTGGCAGATATTAATAGTGGAGTTTATATTAGCGGACAAGAAGATAGCCAATTATATTATGACGATTTGGTAAAATACCATAGTGTAGTTTTAGAAAGAGATGATGAATCTGAAACAAATCATGATGAACTAGAGGATGATGCTTCTTTTGTAATAGTTGCTGATGATCAGGATCATATAGGTGATCAGGTAGAAGAGATTGTAGCCAGGGATATTAAAATTGTTGAAGAACGAAGTGAAGCTGCTCTACCTAAAAAAGAAGTGCTACCAGTATCCATAAATTATGATATTTCACAAGAAAGTAGTGAAAATCTAGCAAAACCAGTGATTCCTCCTGTAGACAATATTAAAAAACAACAAGAACTTTCTCCTATGCCGGGAAAAATAGTGAAAATCTGTTTTAACAAAGGCCAAGCTGTAGCCAAAGGTGAGTTGTTATTGGTTATGGAAGCGATGAAGATGGAGCACAGTATTAGAGCTAGTTGTGATGCAGTAATTACTGGAATTTTTGTAGGGCAAGATGATACGTTACCTACAGGTCAAGTGTTGTTTGAATTTACAGAATATGATCCAATTTAATTTAGAAGTTGTTCATATTATGAATGGTCTATTAAGTTATTAGAATAAGTAGGGTGATTTCTTAAATTATATATGTTATATTACCTCGTCTTGTTTACAAAATACTTTACATAAAAAGCATTTTATGCAGCCAACAAATTTAAAAATTGACAATATAGAGTTATCTAGCCCTGTGATTTTAGCCCCTATGTCAGGTGTCACTGATTTGCCTTATAGGAAGTTAGTAAAAAAATTCGGAGCTGGTCTTGTGGTATCAGAAATGATAGCAAGTAGAGCAATGATTGCTTATTCCAAGCAATCTATAAAAAAATGTGCAGTTGAGCAAGATGAGAATGATGCAACAAAAGCATGTGTACAGCTTGCTGGATGTGAGCCTGAAGTTATTGCCGAGTCAGCTAGAATAAATGAAGGAATGGGTGCTAAGATTATCGATTTAAATTTTGGCTGTCCGGCAAAAAAAGTAGTTGGTGGATTTTCTGGGTCTGCTTTGATGAGAGATGAAAAATTAGCCAAAGAAATATTGTCGCATACAGTAAAAGCTGTAAAAATACCTGTCACTTTGAAGATGAGAATGGGGTGGGATGATGAGAGTAAAAATGCCCCTACTTTAGCCCAAATAGCTGAGGATAGTGGTATTAAGATGATCACAGTGCATGGGCGCACTAGGTGCCAATTTTATAAAGGTAGTGCTGATTGGGCTTTTATAAAAACTGTGAAAGATAAGGTAAAAATACCTGTTATTGCTAATGGAGATATTATATGCCCTGATACAGCTAGGGAAGCCTTGAAGCTATCAGGTGCAGATGGTATCATGATCGGGAGAGGGGCGTATGGTAAGCCCTGGCTTATCTCTCAAATTGCTCATTTCTTGCAAACAAAAGAGTATCTCCCTGATCCATCGCTTTCCGAGCAATATAAGGTCATTGTTGAACATTTTGAAGAAATGATCAATCATTACGGAGAAGATATAGGTGTGAAAATAGCGAGAAAGCATCTTGCTTGGTATAGCACTGGTCTTCCTAATTCAGGAGTTTTTAGAGCAACAATCAACCAATTGGTTGATGCTTTTGATATAAAAGAAAAAATAAGAGAATTTTATCTACCTTTAATTAATAATTAGTATTTGCAGAATGAAAAAAGATATAGAATCACTTACAAGTAACGTTGAATCGCACATTGAAAAATTTTTTGAAATGCATGATGGCGAAGATCCAGGATCTGGTCTATATCAGAGGGTTATCGGGGAGGTTGAAAAAATCCTGATAGTAAAAACTCTCACTCATGTCGGTGGAATTCAAAATAAGGCGGCTAAGATTTTAGGTATCAATAGAAATACGTTACGTAAAAAAGTCAAGGAACATGGGCTTGATAAATAACAAATTGTTGCTAGTAAATGCTAAAGAAACTTCTTAATTCTGTTATCGGCTATAAAGTAGAAAAAGTAATATTGTATTTAGTCGCGGTTATATGCGTTTGTGTAATTATTACTGGAGTTTTACATATTGATTTTTCTTTTAAGGGGGCGCCTGATTTATTGTCTACCTTAAGTTATTTGCTAGCTACTTTGCTTTCCATACTTATTTTAGCAGTGCTTATAATTAGTAACAGGGTAAGTAGTAACTTTAGTTTTATTAAAGGTGGAAGAAGGCGTGTTTCTAGGTTAAGAAAAAGAATTATCATTGCTTTTAGTATTGGTTCTGCACTACCTACGGTGATTGTTGCCGTCTTTTCTACTTATTTTTTTAATATTGGTGTTGAAGCGTGGTTTGACAAAAAAATTTCTAAAGTTCTTGACCAATCAGTTAGTGTTGGTCAATCATATATTGAAGAGCATATATTGCAGCTCAAAGGTACTGCTATTTCTGTAGCAGAAGATTTGTCTTCGATGTATTACGATTTGATCCATAATCCTGAGTTATTTAATAGAGTACTCAATGCTCAAGCGGAACTAAGGTCATTTGATGAGGGGCTGGTGTTTCAAAGAAGCACTAACACTATCTTAGCTCAGACAGCATTGAGTTTTTCTTTATCATTTCTTGTGTTGCCCACGCATATTTTAGATAAAGCCAATCAAGGTGAGATAGTGCAGATTAAATCTGATCCATCAAAGATTCGTATATTGATAAAGCTCAAGGACTATAATGATACGTATTTGCTACTAGGAAGATTGATAGATGCACAGATCATTGATCATATAGATCAAACTTCTGGGGCTGTACAAGAATATAAAGCGCTCAAAGCTAATATTGAAATGAGCCAGATAAAATTTTCTGTAATTTTTATAATGCTTAGCATGATCTTGCTCTTTATTTCGATAATATGGGGAAGAAAATTTGCTGAAATGATTGTAAGGCCCTTAAGGGAATTGGTGATTGCTGCAGAAAAAGTTAAGAATGGTGACTTGTCAGTTCAAGTGCCAACGGAAAATCTTAAGAAGGATGAAATTAAGATCCTCTCAAGTGCCTTTAATAGAATGGTCAACCAAATTGATCATCAGCAAAAAGATTTGCTTACTGCGCAGCGAGCATTAGCATGGTCAGATGTGGCAAGAAGAGTAGCTCATGAGATTAAAAACCCTTTAACACCGATACAATTATCATCAGATATGCTAAGAAAAAAATTTATTAACCAAGTTTCAGATAAAGAAGCTTTTGAAAAATACCTTAATAGTATTTATAAAAATGCTGGAGACATAAAACAGATAGTTTCTGAGTTTGTTGATTTTGCTAGGTTGCCTACGCCTAATTTTGCTAAATGTGAGATTGTATCATTAATAAGTGATTTGGTTGAATCACGTAAATTAATAAATGATAGTATCAATTACTCTTTTACCTCTAATAATAGAGAATACATGGTTGTTTGTGATGTGTCTCAAATCAATAGAGTTCTCGTGAATTTAATGCTTAATTCTGAGGAATCATTTCCAAAAAATTCTAGGGATAAAAAAATTGCTATCTCCATTGTTGGAGATGCTGATTACTTAAAAATAATTGTTGAAGATAATGGAACTGGGTTTAGTCAAGAAATACTAAAAAATGCTAAAGACGCATACGTGACAACAAAAGTTCATGGAACAGGTCTAGGGCTTGCAATAGTAGATAGGATAATACATGACCATTTTGGTGAGGTATATATTGAAAACAATGAATATGGTGGAGCAAGGGTAGAATTAACAATGAATGTGAGAAGTTTAAAGAATAAGTTAAAGCAAGAGTAAATAATTTTAAACTATTAATGAATTTTACAGAATAAATCCACATATGTTGCATATTTGCTATAAATTTAGTTGATTTATCGTTAGTACGAGCTATATATTATACTTGTAGCTGTTTAGCTAGGTTGTCAGCGCAGAAGCAGAATATAGATATTGAGAGAGGAGAACATAAGGTTATGGCATTAGATATTCTTGTTATAGACGATGAAGCAGATATCAGGGATTTGATTTCAGATATTTTAAAAGACGAAGGGTTTACAAGTCGTGTTGCTGCAAATAGTACCCAAGCATTCAAAGCAATATCCGAGAAACTCCCAAGTGCCATTATACTCGACATTTGGCTACAAGATAGTGATCTTGATGGATTGGGTATTCTTGAAATAGTAAAAAAACAATATCCATTAATGCCGGTTGTTGTGATTAGTGGGCATGGGACAATTGAGACTGCAGTAAGTGCAATAAAAATGGGCGCTTATGACTATCTTGAGAAGCCATTTACTCATGATAAGTTAATGATCGTACTAAGAAGAGCGTGCGAGGCAGCGAGGCTTAAAAGAGAAAATATAGATCTTAAATCTAAAGTTATTGATAAAACCGAATTTGTTGGCACATCAGCTATAACTACTAGGCTCAAATCTGAAATTGAGAAAGTTGCTCCTACTTCTGGTAGAATAATGATCACAGGTGCAGTAGGGAGTGGTAAAGAACTTGCGGCAAGATTGATACATAAAAAGTCTAAACGTGCCAATGGTCCGTTTATTGTATTTAGTCCTATATCTGTTAATCCAATAAAAATCCAACAAGATTTGTTTGGAGAATTCGAAAGACTTGAGTCAACTAATCTTTTTGACAAGAGAATCAGCATATTGGAAGCAGCGAATAATGGTACACTATACATAGATGATGTAGGTGAGCTGCCAATGAATGCACAGAACAAATTATTGAAATTTTTACGTGATCAAACGTTAACCAAAGGTAATAAATCAATAAAGCTTGATGTTAGGTTGATTACTTCGGCGACTAAGGATCTTGAGTCAGAAATTGCTCAAGGAAAATTTAGACAAGATTTATATTATCGTCTTAATGTTGTTCCACTTAATGTACCGCTACTAGCTGATAGAAAAGAAGATATCCCTCTTTTAGTAAAGTACTTTGTAAAACAATTGTCAAAATTCTCTGGATTGAAAGAAAGGGAGTTTTCTGATGAAGCTATAGCTGCTATTCAGGCTTATAACTGGCCTGGTAATGTCAGGCAGCTTAGGAATGTAATTGAATGGAGTTTAATTATGAACCCTCCGTCATCAA